>Ga0209107_10001704_pt1 | contig 12292 bp, 10 predicted proteins | sample LakErihyJuly2011_2_FD_187460 | JGI IMG/M metagenome (GOLD analysis project Ga0209107, IMG submission 187460) | Freshwater microbial communities from dead zone in Lake Erie, Canada - CCB hypolimnion July 2011 (SPAdes) (version 2) | ecosystem: Environmental > Aquatic > Freshwater > Lentic >... | reverse complement strand
TTCTGGAGTGACATCACCGCGAATCATTGGCTCACCGTTGATCCAGAAATATTCTGCTATCTGTCTTGAATTGACATTGCCCCCGTATCTTAAATCATGTGCAACAGCATCAATAAAGTAACCAACATCTCTGGTACATTTTGCAGAAGCAAATGTATATCCTACATACGGAGCGATATTATTTGTGATATTATAATTGATAAATGCAACAACTTGAGCTTGAAGGAATGCCTTGTTGGCCAGCAGCAGAGCCACCGCCTTGGGATACAGGCTGGCATCTTTGCTTATTCCTGGTTCAAATACGTATTGTTTAATCTGTTTCTTTGCCATTTATTTTTCCTTAAGCACCAAAAGCAATTGAAAATGCAGCTACTCTTGCATCAACATAATCTTTTCTAGTGGCGTGTGTAGTTTCTGTAGGGGCTGTTGCAATATCTATAACTCCGGTGGTATAGATATTTCCCTGTACTGTAAGCTCACCTGTACTATCGCCAGGTCCAACATTTAATGATTTAAAATTGCCATCACCGGGTTCAATTAACCCAATATCCATGTTATTAATAGCACCAACTGAAGACACACTGGTCATTTCAACATGACCGTTGACCACATTGAAATAAGGTGTAGATCCTTCACTGATAATGAGATCGCCGGCAATGTTTAGAAAATCTAGAGTGCCCAACTGTCTTAGCCCGATAGCTCTTTCTATAATTGGGTCAAGGCCTATTATGGAATCGCTGGCATCTATAATAGGAATACCGTTGATTTTGAAACTGCCAGTGGTATCGATAGAGCCTGCAACAGATACAGCGCCAGTGACTGTTAAATTTCCCAATTCATCCACTGAGAAGCCCGGACTGCGAAAGCCGCTTTTTGATTCTAAGGGTATGTAATTTACTGACATTTAGTTCTCCGCTATTCCACCGCCATCAACTTCCACAAAGATTGCTAGTGTATTTATACGGAGTTAACCTTTAAGTAATCGCAAGATCGTTGATTGTGTGATAGTAAGTGGCACTGAAAATCATCTTGCTGCCCAACAACAACGTGCTATTATCGTAGGTTGATCCGTCTGGACTGGATGCAGGATTTGCCACCAGCTGCATTTTTGATGCACTAACAGTGGCTGTGATATCTACTAGATTTTCACTGAGATTGGTACGACCATAAATGGTAAGATTGGCATTTTCAGGGCCTGCTACTACTAGGCATTTGATTATTTCTTTTCTTGTGTTTCCCACATCAACTACCACTGTGTATTCTGCAGCCATGAAATCACCCACATACCATTCGTCTATAATGGTATTGGGTGTTACTGTTTGCCAAGGACCCTTGTAGGCAAATTGCACTCCGTTTTGAATTCTAAGAGTATTTTTAACTCCTTGAAAGAAATATTTTGTGAAGTTGATCATAGTAGTGTATTTATCATAAAACAAAAAAGCCCTTGCGGGCTTTTTTAGTTGGCAATTTTAATTAGTTTACTGTACTCGGGCAAGTACAAGTATTCAATTTCCGACTTTTGTAATGTCCAAATAGCATCGTCTAGTGTTTCTACTAGAGGTTCGCCGCCTAGATTAAAACTGGTGTTAAACAGGATGGGCACACCTGTTTCTTCTTTAAATGCTTTGATCAAATCATAGTAATGTTTGTTCTGCTCAGGATTAACTGTTTGAATACGGCAGGTATGATCCTCGTGAATAATACTTGGAATCTTTTCTTCAACTCCGGGCTGACAGTTTACAGCATACATCATAAACGGACTGTTTTTCATTCCACGCAGATCAAACCACTCGTGAACATCTTCTTCTAGAATCGATCCAGCAAATGGTCGGAAGTATTCACGATGCTTGACTGCATTCACATAGTCTTTGCCGTCTTCGAATGTTGGATCAAACAGCACTGAACGATTGCCTAGAGCACGTGGGCCGTTTTCCGAACGTCCTTGGAAAATTGTCACAATATTCTTTTCACGCAACAGTTTGACAATGTCTTTAGCTGTGGCATCTGTAACTTCTGCATCAGCAGCTTCTGCCTTTGCGGCTATTTCTTCACTGGTATAAGTGTGTACAGGACCATAATACAAAGTGTCGTATTTGCGTATGGTAGTATCGTCATACATTCCATGATAGAACAATAATCCTGCACCCATTGCTGTACCTGCATCATTGCTGATAGGTTCAACATACACTTCAATACCGGTATCTTTTAATTGTTCTAGATAATGATAGTTGGCCACACAGTTTAATCCGTAGCCTCCGGAAATAACAACACGATTCTTTCCACTTTTTTCTGCGGCTAATTTGATTAGTCTTACCACCTGTTCTTGTGTTTGTGTTTGCACAGCATAGGCCATGTCTCTGCGATTATCCATGTAGGTTACATCGGCTTTGGGATTTTCTGGATATTCGTCAATGTAGTCAAACAACTGTGAATTGACCATACTGCTCATTGGATATTTAGGTACCAATAGATTTCTGTTGGTCAACGGGATCTTTGATGTGGTATCAAACAATGGAGGAATTTTGTTGTTGGCCTTTCCATATGGAAATAATCCCATAGTCTTTCCAGCTTCGATGGCTGAGAAGCCACAGTATTCAGTTACGCCTTCATAGGCCTTTACAATGCCTGCACGATCACTGATCCATGCTTCGTGTGTTTCCCCATCCTCTCCTAGATTAGCTGAAGAAAATTCTGCTTGGAAGGTGCCTGCAATAGGATCTCTTGCACCGTAATTTTTGTAAAGAGTTTTGAAATCTGCAGGATACGCACAATCAACAATGGACTCAACTTCCCATACCCACAGTGGTTGGTCGTTGTAACTCATTTGATAGAATGTGCCTGCACCATCAACAATTAGTGAAACTGCATCTTCCCAACCCGAACGATAAAATGCACAGGCAGCATGTAGTTTGTGATGCATGAAACTGAGATCAACCACCTGAGGATGCTTGTGTAGATTGGCCACTTTTCTATCAATTAGGCCTAACTTTCGAGCTAGGCCAGTGTACATATCGTCGCCGGTATAATCAATTTTTCCCGAAGAATCTGCGAGACTCTGTGTATGTGCCACAACCAAAAAGTCTAGCTTATCTGTATATTCTAATATCTTGACCATTGACGCAAGTGGTCCGCCGTCATATTTTTGACGACTTAATCTTTCTTCTTCGATAGAGAACACAATCTCTCCGTCTTTTAGTAGACAGATGCCTGCATTGTGTCCGCGAGCAATGGCTGCGATCCACACGGGCTTATTTGATTTTTTTGCTGCTATGGATTTAACTGTCATCTTTTTTTCCTAATACGTGGTTTACCACTAGTGTAGTTATGTCATCGGTCATTGACATGATATTTTCATTCATTCTGTTCACCCGCTCATCAGGTAAAATTCTAATAGGATCGTATTCTCTATGTATTTCGCCCATGTCTAATATTTCAAAATACTTGCAATCCGGATAAGACACATTTATAGGGTACGTGGCTCCTGTGACAATCGTTGATGGCGTTTCCATTGAATATGCAAGGTGCTGACCCAAACTGTCACAACCTAGGAAGTGATCTGCATATTTGATTATCGCTGCCCAAACTCGCATGTTGACATTTTCAGGCATGGCCACTTCTTCTTTGAGCTTGGCTTCTGATAGATCTGTTTTGAACTCGCTCATCATGATCACTGCATAATCGTTCTGTTGCAGTTTTTTCACTATGGCTTTTACGTCTTTTAATTCAAAACTTCGTGCTGTGCGGTCAAGCAAGGTTTCGTCGATGTATTCAACGCCTCGGCCATAGGGTTGAAATACCACTAGTTTTTCTTTTTTAAGTTTTTTCTTTACTTCGCTGACCACTGATCTACCATTCAGTAATTCATCTTTGGACAATTTAAGTGTGGGTTTTGGAAGTTCTCGTAGACCTTTGTTGTTGACCTGTATGTCAAAGGCCTGTGCAATTGAGCATTGTTGATTGTAGTATTCCCAGACTCTGTAGGGTTCTGTTGTGACAATTTCACGATTTTTCAAGTAGTCTTTGAAAAGACCCTTGTGCCAGATGTCGTAGGCACGATCATCTAATTTAGGATGTCCTTTAAAGACATCAGTTCCACCTTCGCAAACAATGATAAAATCTTTATCATCTGATTCCTCTAGGTATTTTTCAAAAGCTGGAACAGAACTAATCATTCTACCAGCACCACCATTTATAAAAAATGCTTTCGATCTAGACATTTAAACTCCAAAAAAATAAGCCTTGCACTTAGATTATATATCCTCTCGGATACAAGTGCAAGGCCTTTCTTGGCTTTTAATTTATTTAAATTGAAGGCGTATTGGTTGGGAAAGGAATCTTCCAATGGTCTTCACCAGCGTATTTGGCAGGTGCTGCTTTTAACCAATCTCTATGTGCTTTGATTTCTGCTAGCTTTTCTGGAAGATAGCTGGTTGATCCAGCAGCAAGTTCAAAGGCCTTGAGTTGATCAGCCATGTTGGCCCAAAAACTTTCTTTGTTCACTGCATGTGTGCGATATCTCGGACGAATCAAAGTATTGGTAGCACGATCATACCTCATGTCGTTGGTATAGTAGGGTTGAGCCAATGCACCGTGAAAATCATCATAGTGATAGGTCCATGTACTGCCATCTGCTAGAGTAAATGTTGGGTCAGCCACTGCTGCGTGTTCATATTCGTGTGTGAGATGAGCAGCTTCCCAAGTGTTGACTTCTGCATCTATAACAATCTGAAACTGTTTTTCTGCTGCCAATTGTTGCTCTGTGAGTTTGTACATCTCAACTTCCGGCAGTGTCTCAGCTTGTTTTTCCAAGGCAAATATAGTGCCATCATTGTTGAATCTAACCAATAGATATCTTTTACCTATGTACACACAATCCACCGTGATATTCTTCTTGGTAGTTGTTTTGTATGGTTCATCCGGCATAACCGTTGTAAACGTTTTTCTCATTTTTTAATCCTTAGCAATAAAATTAATTCTAACCAATCCTAGTCCGCCGCGCCAACCGTTGTCACGAACATCACCGCAAGGCATAGCTGGTAACCCACCCACTGCCACTGGAAAGAATGGCATACATCCCTGCACATCATAACAGCCACAGGCTCTAGTGGAGTTCCAACATTGTGTCCATGGAATTCCTCGATTTGGTGAACGGCTCAAGGCATTGAGGCCTTGACTAAACTGATGGAATCCCATTCCTGACCAGTTGGCAAATCCGTTATCTCCTTCAGCACCAGTAGTAACCACTCCGCCCTCACAGGCAAACATGCCAGGAGGAATAGCAGTATGATACTGAAGCGAGCATGGGCAGTTTGAATAGCAGGTCCAGAATGTGACACAGCTGAATCCACCTCGTTTGTTGATGTCTCCACCGTAGGATTCTGCACAGCATGATCCTGTGCCTGACCCGTAATTGCAAATAATACCGCAAGTACCGTTTGAATAGTTGGTGTTACAGAAGTTACCGCCTACAAAACAGCAAAAAATTGTGCCTGATGGATTACAGTAGGTTGTACCCCCACGTCCACCTTGTGAACACACGCAGCCGTTTATAGCAGCACCAGTTGAAGGAGTCCTTCCATACCAGCATACACATGATGATTCGGAGCATCCACGGAAACATAAGTCAGAAGCATTATTACAGCTTTTGCCCACATAACCGCAGATATAACAGCCAGCTACCACGCATATACATTTGCGTGACCATGCACCTGGATTTCCTGGTACACCATGTCCGCAACAGCACATTCTAGCACCGCTGCCGCCGGCGCCCCACACATCCATAATGACCTTGCCGGTGGCGCAGGCAATCCAACAAAATCCGTTGACAAAGTTTGTATACTCTGTACCCGGGCTATAGGCCCAGACTCTGCCCTTGTCTAGATTTTTTTCGTCAAACTCGATTTGATCAAGTTTGGCTTCTACAAGTGTTTTTAAGTTTGCCATATTAGTACGCTGTGCCCCCTGTTGCTGGAATATATTTAATTCTCACAGCTCCCATACCACCACGGCTGGCATGATCACGCACACCTGGACATGGATGAGGAGCGGCGCCTGGAACACCGTATGGGAAAAAGTTCATGCAGCCCTGCATTTCATAGCAGCCACAACCTCTACTGTTTTCCCAACATGTAAAGTATCCATTTGGACCAGGCTGTCTACTCATGGCAGTCAACGCATTGACCTGATTGGCTGTTGGTCCACCTGACCAAGATGACATTCCTGTGTCGTCTGAATTTGTTGTGTACGAAAACACTCCGCCTTCTTCAGCAAATATTCCCGCTGCTACTGGCACATGATACTGTGTCTGACATGGGCAAATTGGCCAGCAGCCTTGGAATGATACGCATGACCAACCACCGCAGCAGTTGATGTCACCACCATACCCGCAGGCATTAAATGAGCCCGGGCAAACATTGCAGATCATACCGCAATGTGCGCCTGTATCGCAACCTGAGTTAGCAGGTCCAAGAGGTGAGCCGCAGAAATAACCAGCTCTAAAGCAGATATATGCTGATTTTGAATCTATACAGTATGAAATACCACCTTTGCCGCCTTGTGCGCATATGCAGCCATTGGTTGCACCTGCTGCACGGCATTGCTGCCAGCCACAGCAACCAACTGGGGTGCTACCTGATAGGCAACCATTACCACCACCAATACCGCAGTTTCCGCCGTTTTGAAAGTTTACATTGCCTACATTTGAACTCATTGGATCGCCACCTTCGCTGCCCCAACCCCATGGATTGTTGCCTTTGTAGCTGTCGCTTTCACCTGGATAATATCCGCCTTCGTACAAGGCCTTTGGTGAACATCCAAACCAGCAAACACATGAAGCTTCTGAACAACCTCTGTCGCATAGTGCTGATGAGTTGTTGCATGAACGACCTATGTAACCGCAGACATAGTTACCTGCAATCACGCAAAGACATTTTTTAACATATGCAGGTGCATTGCCTGGTAGTCCTGCTCCGCAGCAGCACATCTGTGCTCCTGAACCAGCAGCGCCCCAGGATTCAATAACAACACAGCCTGTTCCTGGAGAACGCCAGCAAAAGCCGTTACAGAATGAGGTGTACATGTTGCCATCTGTGTAGACCCAAATTCTACCTTTTTCAAGATTGTCTTCAAAGGCCTGCTCGCGATTACCTAATAATTGTGTGAGTAGTGCCATTTTATATTCCCCTTCCTAGTTGTGCGCAGTTTTGATGCATAGCGCCCGAACCTCTGTATGTCAATCTAATTGCACCGTGGCCGCCACGTTTACCGTGATCTCTAACACCATCGCAAGGCATAGGTGCAGCTCCGCCTACACCGTAGGGTGAATAAGGCTGGCAACCAAAGTGTTCATAACAACCGCAGGCTTGACTGCCGTTCCAGCAAACCATCCAAGGAATACCGCCAGTGGGTGAACGACTGGTAGCGTGTAGTGTATGCATGTGTTCCATAAATCCCGAGCCTGACCACTGTGAGTATTCTGGATCTTCCTCAGGCTTGGATGCAATTATGCCTCCCTCTTCAGCAAATATACCTGCTGCAAAAGCAACAAATTGGTGTACATAACAGGGTCTTGCGTTTCCGATGTCGCACATCCAGTGCATGTATGAGATACAACCGCAGCAGTTGACATCGCCGCCATATCCGCAGGCAAGGAAGCCGCCTGAGCAGTGATTGCAGATAATACCGCAGCCAGCAGCGCCAGAAGTAAATTGTGAATTGCAGAAACCTGCAGCACGGAAACAGCAGTAGGGGCCGGTACCAGTGGAACAGATTGATGTACCTGCTCGGCCACCTTGAGCACACATACAACCGCTTGTGTATCCGCATAGGTCTCGAGCCTGTTGCCATCGTAACATAGTAGGCAAGCTGCATCCTGAGAAGCAAAGATCGTGTGCGTTACAGGACATGCCTGGACAGGCACAGATGTTTGATCCGCAAAATACAGCTAGAGTTTTTTTGGTATAGCCAGGGGCATTTCCAGGTAGTCCAAAGCCGCAGCAACACATGCGAGAGCCACTACCAGCAGCACCCCACATTTCAACAGTGAGTGTTCCACAACCCGGAGATGTCCAACACCACAAGTTTTCACTTCTAATACAGGTGAATGGTGAAGTTGGACTTACGACCCAGACCTTGCCCTTTTCCAGATTATTCTGGTTGGCTGTAATCTCTCTTGTAGATAATAGGTCAGATAGTTTTGGCATTATAAGTTCCGATTATGGTCCAATGAATACCCAGCCAAATGTTGCACCGGAATATATCAAGGTCACTGCTGCATTGTTGAGGTTCAAAATCAAATCTTCTGTAAGATTGGCGATTTTTAATCCGTTTCTTGCGACGGTAACAGGATTTGTTGCGAAAATTCCTGCCACGTCGATGATTTGTATAGTGTCCCCTTCACTAGGTGAAGCAGGCAGTGTCAGAGTAAACGATGCTGATGTGGCGTTTGCAAATATGCGTTCGCCGGCTAGCACGTTCTGTGTTGTTGTCACAGTTCTGTTTGTTACACTATCTGTTCCAAAGGATGATACTTGTCGTCCCATTTTATATTATCTCCTAATATTTTATAATGTTGAAGTTTCAATGCCAAAGGCACTGGCCGATACGTTTGCATTGCTGGCATAGATCACCAGCAATTTGTTTGCGTTCATCATGATACCGGTTCTTTCCAATACTCCGTTAGCACCAATTTCAGCATTATATTCTATAAATTCTGAGTTTGTTGGTGTTGCTGATGTGGCCAACGCCACTCTCACTGACACTGTGGTTGTTCCGCGATTACAGAGACTGAGGCCCAATACTGTAAAAGTAGTTGCAGGCACTGTGTACAGTGTAGTGTATGTTGCTGCGGCCGGTGCCGCTTGACCTAATAATCCTGTTGCCATTCTCTGATCTCCATCAATTGTTTAGTAAGAAGTAATTTAACACAAGGGGTAAACCAGCAATACCACCTTTGAAATTCACCTTAGTATTTATGTTTATTGCCACATTTGTAGTTGTAGTAATAGTTTGTCCGGCCACAAATATAACACCGGCTGTGAGACTATTTACGTTCAAACTAGACCCACCTCCACCAATTTGGCTGGTAATGTAGGCCTTGATTGCTCGCTGTGTAGGTATAATATTGTCAGAATCTTGTGTAAAGAATGGATCTGTTGAGAATTCAGTAATTGTTGCACCTGATCCTCCAAGCGCCACTGATCCCAAACTCAACTCATTCAATCCTGCAATGTTAAATGCATCAGCATTTAGTGTTGCAACACCCGTTGATTGTTCAACGTTAAACAAGCCACCAACTCGGAAATTACCGTCTTGGTCAGTTGATGTATAGAATACTCGTCCACCACCACTGCCTATGGTTTCATTGGCAGGAATTGGATCAGTAACTGGCAGTCCTGGATAATTGGTATTCACTTGATTACCTGTACCTATGTCCAAGAAATCGTGCCCGGTTAGTCGTACCTGACTGTATCTGCGTCTTATAATTGTACCACTCAAGTGCTCTGGAGCTTCAGCAACACCAACTGGTGGGCTTACCTGCAGAGTAGCTGAGTAGGTGCCGTCAGCTAAAGGCAACACACTGGAAACGTTGACCAGTCTGTACCATATGTCATCTATGCCGGCTATTTGCACGTTTGATCCAGCTGTTGGAATGCCAGTTAGGCCAGTGAATCCCACAAAGGTTCCTACCTGATAGTTATCGGCATAACCGTTGCCAATTATGGTAGTAGCCGCAGCCGAGTAACTTGTGCCTCTATTGGTATATGTTGGCTGTGCAATAGCACCATTACCAATACGTACCACAGTAGGAGCATCTGCACCTGTGTTATTAGGGTCAGTAATGGTCATTGTTGGAGCAGTCACATAACCCGATCCTGGCTCATGTATCCAAATTTCTGTTAGTGCATCATCTAACACATAAGCACGAGCACGAGCTGTAGCACCTTGTCTAATATTTTGCACTCCTTGGCTGTTCTGCGCCAATACTACCCAATTTGGAGTACCGTTGTTGTTGCCCAGCGCACTGGCCACATAGGTCTTGGATGACAGAGCCAACATAGAACCGCTGCCTGTGGTCAGTGTAATATTAGCACCACCCAGTGTTTGTGACAGTGTAAATCTTGTTGAGTCAACCACGCTGGTTACATAATACCATAACTGGCCGCCCGAGTCAGCTCTGACTCCGCCAAATATTTCTGAGCCTGCAGAATCTCTAATAAATCTAATTCTGTCATTGACATTCAACTTGGTAGTTGTACTTGAAGTAGTTAGATAGTTGGTATTCAATGCAAAGTCGTTGTAAGAACCTATTGCTGTACCTGTTGCTAATACCACGTTTTTAGTGTTTCCGTATGCTGCAGGTCCCCAGTTTCTTGTGGCTGCTTGTGTATTTCCTTCAACCCAAGTAATACCGTCTACTGAGTAAGCAGTTCTATTTGAGTTGTAAGCAAATGCAGTAAATGCTCCGCCACCGTAGACAATCTTGTTCCAACGTGTGGCTGCACCTGGTAGTGTTGATGCGGTCCAACTTGTACCGTTGGTTGAATATGCTGCCTTGGTTGAAGTAGAACCTGTTCCGCCTGCCACTGTTACAAATCTGCTGTTGCCGTAGGCCACATCTGCCCAGAAGTCTGAACTAGGTAGTGAAGCAGCTGAAGTCCAAGTAACACCGTTGTTTGTAGAATAAGAAGATACTTGACTACCTGTTGAATAACCAGCAACGGTAACAAAATAGTTAGTTGCTCCAATTGCACCGTAGGCAATAGCACTCATCTCACTTGACGCTACACCGCCTAGCGTTACTGATGTCCATGTTGTTCCGTTGGCTGAATAGTTGATCCTGTTGAGATCTCCCATTATGGCCACGTATGTTGCGTTGCCGTAGGCTAAGTCTTTCCAAAAGGAAACAGTAGTTAGAGCGTTCAGTGCCCCTGTCCAGGTGACCGCATCAGGAGATGTAGCAATATTTCTAGTGCCGCCGTTTCCGCCAATGATTGCAACATATTGGTTTGAGCCGTTATAGGCTACAGTGGTATATTCATATGTGCTGTTAACTGTAGGCAACGTAGCGTTGGTCCATGATGTACCAGTTGCACTGGTTGCAACTAGTCCGACTGATCCACTATAACCAACAGCAACAAACTGTGTGCCAGTCCAAATAACATCACTCCATGTACCACTTGTTAATGTAGCTGTCTCTGCATATGCAGTGTTTACGTTCTGTGATGTCTCTGTGATATCAAAAGATGCATATGAACCGTCTCTTAGAGTCCAGGTAACACCGTCTGGCGATGTTGCTGCTGCATCTCCTGCACTGGTAACATAAAATACACCTTGACCGTATCCGATAGAACTCCATTCAGCAATGCTGGGCAAGTTGCTCTTGTACCATGTGGCACCGTTGAAACTGTATGCTGCCATGGCTGAACTGTCTGCAATAGCAACATAACGTCCATTACCATAAGCAATGTCCACCCAGTTTGATTCTGTGGAGTCATCATTGCTTGGCAATGTGGTCACTGTCCATGTAGCACCGTTGGTTGAGTAGGCTACAGAATTAGAGAAGTTGCCTTCCACCACAACAAATCTGCTGAAACCATAGGCAATGGCCTTGGCGCCCGATGCAAATGTAGTGGTATTCCAATTGACGCCGTTGTCTGAACTCCATGCTCTGAATGTGGAACTTGAATCACTTTCTGATACAGCAACAAATACACCGTTGCCGTAGTCAATGTCGCACCAGTCAGCAACTTCGTTAAGATTGGAAGATGTCCAATTTACGCCATCTCTAGAATATGCAGCCACTGAGCTTTCTCTGGCCACTGCCACATAATAGCTGACGTTAGTGACCACACCGTAGGCAATAGCTGACCATTGCTGTGACGATGGCATGGTCATTGCTGTCCATGTTATGCCGTCTAGACTGGTAGCGCCTGCGTTGGTAGATGAATTTACGCCGCCTGCTATGGCCACAAATTTAGCTGTTACCGCTGTGCCGCTGCTGGTAAATCTGGTTATTGCACCACCGGGCGAAGTAACTTCTGCTACTGTGACTGTGATGTTATTGGCAGGAGATGTGCCTCCTAGACTTGATCCTAGAATGGTCAAGGTATTTCCTACCGTATACAACACTCCGCCGGCCTGTATAGTTACTGAGTAGACGCCATAACGTCTAGTGACGTTGAATGTGGCCAAGCTACCTGAGCCGCTTGATACTGTTGAAGCCACACCACTATAAACAGCATATCCATCACCGAACACCACATCTGACCATGTTTGACTGCTTGGCAAGTCG
>Ga0209107_10001703_pt1 | contig 12294 bp, 11 predicted proteins | sample LakErihyJuly2011_2_FD_187460 | JGI IMG/M metagenome (GOLD analysis project Ga0209107, IMG submission 187460) | Freshwater microbial communities from dead zone in Lake Erie, Canada - CCB hypolimnion July 2011 (SPAdes) (version 2) | ecosystem: Environmental > Aquatic > Freshwater > Lentic >... | reverse complement strand
TTTATCGCCATTAAGGGCTAAAACAGGACACTTTACTTTTTCTAAAGCCAATGCAGGATTATATTTAATAAAAAAATGCATCCAAGGACTTAGTAATTGACTCACTTGCATATCTATAAAATCAGATTCGGTAATCCCATCTGGAATTTTATTCTTTGAATCTGACTTAATTGTTTTAGTGATATATTCTGTTATATCCTTCTTCAATTGGTCAAAATTCGTAGCTTTTTTTACCATTTCAAAAACTTCTATATTTGCAATTTTTGATTTATTTAAGTCTGCTTCAGATATTCCCGAAGCGCTACCAATCAATTCTTGTTGTATCAATAAAAGTTTGTCACCTGGAATTCCTGTTCCTGCCAATAAAATTATAAAAGATACATTTTTAGATTTAGCAGCTATCATTGGCGCAATGATTCCGCCTTCGCTATGACCAATTAAACCTATTTTCTTTAGGTCTATTTCATTCCTCGTTTGTAAATATTGTAATGCTGCTTCTACGTCTGTAGCAAAATCCAAAGTAGTTGCTGTAGTAAAATCACCTTTTGACATTGCCGTCCCTCTATCGTCAAATCGAAAAACTGCAATTCCATTTTTGGTCAAATAATCAGCAATTACCAAAAAGGGTTTGTGTCCTAATAACTCTTCGTCTCTATTTTGAGCGCCACTTCCAGTTATTAATATTACAGCCGGAAAAACACCCTCTTTAGTTGGCAATGTCAATGTACCTGCAAGATTTATATTGGCTGATTTATTTTCAAAAATAACGTCTTCAGTATAATAAGAATATGGCTTTTGAGGTTCTTGTGGGCGTTTAATTATTTCTTTTTCTACTTTTCCTTTCGATAAATTCATCGGAAAAGTTTGTCCGGATTGTTTAAATGTCCCATTGATACTTCCATCAGAACCTAAAACACCTTCGTATTCAATTCCGGCATTTGCAATAGCAATAGTTAACTTCGAATTGATAAATTCAGTAGTTGTAACAGGGATTCCAAATGCTTTTTGATCAGGACTATCCATGGTAGAAGAAAACCCATTTTCGGTTTTATTGATTTTAAAAACCAAACTCAATTGCATTCCTTGAACTTTTAATTTTCCGTTCCAAGTACCTATAATATCTTGACTAAAAACGCTTGAAATTGAGCCAAATACTAAAATAAATGTGATAATTTTTTTCATGTAAAATTTAATTTTTGAGTTTCTTATAAATAGGGTAAAAATAAACTATTAGTAAATTAAAATTAAAGTGGTAAATATTAAAAAAAATGAGGTTTTCAGAAACATTTAAACTCAAAATTACAGTTTCTATTCCGCCATTTAACCAAAGTATTAATTCTATTTTTGTCTAACTATTCTTGCAAATATCTAATTACTAATATGAATATACAAGAAATTGTATCACTTTTTTTGTAAATTAGCACAAAATAAAAAATATGCCAACGGACTGTATTAGCTATCAAAATTCTGGATATATCACTCCTTTGATGAACGATTATTTGAATCAGAAATCAAATTTACAGGCACTTTACAACCATTTTCCAACTATTGAAAATTTCGAAAAACAACTGATTGAAAAGCAACTAAACTACAATTCCAATATTCGAAAAATCGTAGTTTCCGTATTGAACAAACAATATGAATCGGTTACAATTTCTCATTTAACCAAGAAGAATATCGCTTTACTTTCAGAGGAAAACACCTTCACTATTACTACGGGACACCAGCTCAATTTATTCACAGGACCTCTATATTTCCTATATAAAATCATTTCAACTATAAATTTAACAAAGGAATTAAAGTCAAAATATCCAACGTATAATTTTGTCCCTATTTATTGGATGGCGACAGAGGACCACGATTTTGACGAGATAAATTATTTTAATTTTAAAGGAAAAAAATTCCAGTGGAACAGAGAAAGTTTGGGGCCCGTTGGGAGATTATCTCCAGAAGGTTTAGATGATTTTCTTAAAGTTTTTGAAATGGAATTGGGTTCGGGAACTAATGCAGATGCAATTAAAAAACTTTTTTATGACGCTTACGCAAATAACGACTCGTTAGCCGATGCAACTCGCTATTTAGCAAATGAGCTTTTTGGTAATTATGGACTAATTGTTTTAGACGCTGACAGTTCAGAATTAAAAACTGAATTTATTCCCTATATTAAAGAAGAATTAGTACATCAAACAGTTAATAAAACGGTTTTAGAAACGCTTGAAAAGTTAAAAGAATATCCTGTTCAAGTAAATCCCCGTGAAATAAATCTGTTTTACATTGAAGATAATTTGCGAGAACGTATCCTTTTTGAAGATGGAAAATATAGAATTAATAGTACCAAAATAACCTATTCTGAAAATGGTATTTTAGATTTAGTTGATACAAATCCCGAAAAATTCAGTCCAAATGTGTTGCTTCGTCCGTTATATCAAGAAGTGATTTTGCCCAATTTATGCTATATTGGAGGGGGTGGAGAAATTGCCTATTGGTTAGAATTAAAAGCAACTTTCCAAGCATACAAATGTACTTTTCCGATACTCTTATTACGAAATTCAGCACTTTTGGTAACACAAAAACAATCCGACAAATTAACAAAATTAGGACTAACTTGGATTGATTTGTTTTCAAAACAAGAAGAATTAATCAATAGAAAAGTCTTGGAAATATCAGAGATTCCAATCGATTTATCAACTCAAAAAAATATTTTAAAACAGCAGTTTTCTGATTTATATTCGATTGCAAATCAAACAGATAAATCTTTTCTTGGTGCTGTAAAAGCACAAGAAGCCAAGCAAATTAAAGGTTTAGAAAATTTAGAAAAGCGACTTTTAAAAGCACAAAAAAAGAAATATGTTGCCGAATTACAACGGATTATTAACTTGCAAAACGAGTTGTTTCCGAATCACAGTTTGCAAGAAAGAAAAGCCAATTTCTCTGAATTTTATTTGGAAAGCGGAAAAGTTTTGATTGAAAAATTATCAGCAAAATTGAACCCTTTAGAGTTTAATTTTACGATTCTAACATTATAAGGCACTAATAATTGGATATCGATTAAAAAACCTTATTTTTGCAAAAAAAATTTAAAACCTATAAAATGGCTACTAATAGAACATTTACAATGATTAAACCAGATGCTGTCACTAACGGACACATCGGAAACATTTTAGCAATGATTACAAACGGCGGTTTCAAAATCGTTTCTTTGAAATTAACACAATTGACAATTGCAGATGCACAAGCTTTTTATGCTGTTCACGCTGCAAGACCATTCTACGGAGAATTGGTAGAATTTATGTCAAGAGGTCCAATTGTTGCTGCGATTTTAGAAAAAGAAAATGCAGTTGAAGACTTTAGAGTTTTAATTGGCGCAACTAATCCAGCTGATGCTGCAGAAGGAACTATTAGAAAAGCGTATGCAACTTCTATTGGAGAAAATGCAGTTCACGGTTCAGATAGCGACGAAAATGCAGCTATTGAAGGTGCTTTTCACTTCGCAGGAAGAGAGCAGTTTTAAGTTGCTTTTTTACACATAAAAAAATCCCATTTCTATAGAAATGGGATTTTTTTTATTCAAGAAATACTAGCTCCTATAATTAATTCTACTTGGAAAGTATTAGAATAAAAAAGCTCCTGAAAATCAAGAGCTTTAATAATGTGTAAGGTAATTACTAATTACAGTTTCGCAACGTGCTTAGTTAATTTAGATTTTAAATTTGATGCTTTGTTATCATGAATGATATTTTTCTTAGCTAATTTATCGATCATAGAAATAACACTTGATAATTTAGATGCAGCATCTGTTTTATCAGTAGCAATTCTTAATGCTTTGATAGCATTACGAGTTGTTTTGTGTTGGTATCTGTTTAATACTCTTCTTTTTTCGTTACTTCTAATTCTCTTTAGAGCTGACTTATGATTTGCCATTTGACTTGTTTTTTTTAAATTATTTATAAAATATCAGTTAAAAAAGAAAAACCTCCCACAATTATTGACATAATCACTTTGGTTTTAACTAATAAAATAAAAACCGAGACACCAGTTTGAATTTTACAAAACTTATTTACAACTAATTTGTAGTCCGTGGGAGAATCGAACTCCCATTTCTTGGATGAAAACCAAGTGTCCTAACCGGTAGACGAACGGACCAAATATATTACATTAATTTCAAAAAACTTGTAGTCCGTGGGGGAATCGAACCCCCCTTTCCTGGATGAAAACCAGAGATCCTAACCGATAGATGAACGGACCGAGCTTTTGTAATGCGGATGCAAAAATACAACTATTTTTTATTCGAGCAATAGCTGATGTATATTTTTTTTTCTTTTTTTAATACGCCTTCGCAAATAACACTCTTCCAACCGATGGACTACCCGTAAATACACAAATTCCCGTCTCTTCTGGTCTACCCAAAGGAATGCATCTTATGGTTGCTTTGGTTAAATCCTTAATTTTTTCTTCTGTCTCAGGTGTTCCATCCCAATGTGCTGAAACAAAGCCACCTTTACTATCTAAAATCGAATTAAACTCGTCAAAACTGTTAACTTCTGTAATGTGGTTGTCCCTATAATTTAACGCTTTATCGAACAAATCTTTCTGAATTTGCGCTAATAAATCGCATATATAGATTTCTATTCCGTCTTTCGAAACAATTTCTTTTGTCAAAGTATCTCGTCTTGCCACCTCAAAAGTTCCGTTTTCTAAATCTTTTGGACCTACTGCAATTCGAATTGGCACTCCTTTCAATTCCCATTCGGCAAATTTGAAACCTGGTTTTTGAGTAGTTCGATTATCAAACTTCACAGAAACATTCAATTTCTTTAAAGCCAACATTACGACATTTACAGCAGTAGAAATTTCCTCTAATTGCTCATCTGATTTATAAATTGGAACAATAACCACTTGAATTGGTGCTAAATTTGGTGGCAATACCAACCCTTGATCATCAGAATGCGTCATTACTAGCGCACCCATCAATCGGGTTGAAACCCCCCAAGACGTTCCCCAAACATATTCTTGCTTCCCTTCGGCAGTTGCAAATTTAACATCAAATGCTTTGGCGAAATTCTGACCTAAAAAGTGAGAAGTTCCCGCTTGCAGTGCTTTTCCATCTTGCATCAATGCCTCAATACAATAGGTTTCATCGGCACCCGCAAAACGTTCTGTTTCCGTTTTTAGCCCTTTTATAACTGGAATTGCCATAAAATTTTCAGAAAATTCTGCATAAACATGCATCATTTTTTCTGATTCTTCTAACGCTTCTTCACGAGTTGCGTGTGCCGTATGTCCTTCTTGCCACAAAAATTCGGCAGTTCTAAGGAACAATCTCGTTCTCATTTCCCAACGCACTACATTTGCCCATTGGTTAATTAATAATGGTAAATCTCTGTACGATTGAACCCACCCTTTATAAGTTGACCAAATAATCGCTTCACTTGTAGGACGAACAATAAGTTCCTCTTCCAATTTTGCATTTGGATCTACCATTAATTTTCCCGGTTTATCAGGATCGTTTTTTAATCGGTAATGTGTAACAATAGCGCATTCTTTGGCGAAACCTTCTGCGTTTTTCTCTTCTGCCTCAAACATACTTTTGGGAACAAACAAAGGAAAATAAGCATTTTGATGCCCTGTTTCTTTGAACATTCGATCTAATTCTGCTTGCATTTTTTCCCAAATTGCATAACCATAAGGCTTTATAACCATACAGCCTCTTACACCTGAATTTTCGGCAAGGTCGGCTTTGACTACCAACTCATTATACCATTTTGAATAATCCTCAGATCGTGTTGTTAAGTTCTTGCTCATGATGAAATAGTTTGGCACTAAAATTGTTTAACTTATTTTAACTAAATAGTTCCGCAAAACTAACTATTTTTGTAATGACCAACAATAAAAATGCATAGATATGAAAACTAATTATTTTTCTCCGGCAAAATCGCTCTCCATTTATTCAATAATTGGGCTGATAAGTTTTGTAATAGCTTCCTGTAGCTCTTACAAAAACAGCACTTATTATGACAGTGATGGGATTTATAATTCTAATGAAAATGGAAAAGAGTTCAAAGAGTCAAAAGCAAATAACTCTAGTGAAAATAGCAACAAATACAAAGATTATTTTAGTTCTTTGAGAGAAACTAACGAACAAGAAGATACTTTTACTGATGTTGAAAATTATTCTTCCTACCAAGACACTATTAATGGTTATAAAAACATCGGAAATAACTCTGAAAGCTATTCTTCTGGATATTCTGGTTGGGGAAACAACCCGCAGCCTATAAACGTAACTATTTATGACAATAATTGGGGTTGGAATAATTATGGATATGGTTCTTTTTGGAATTATGGGTGGAATTGGAATTTAGGATGGAATTCTTGGTACGGACCGAGTATTGGTTATGGTTGGGGTTGGAATAATTGGTATGGCTCGAATTATGGCTATTATGGTTGGGGATATAACAATTACTATAATGGGTATTATAACAATTATTATGATGGATATTATAATTACTCGAACAGCAATGGCATTAGAGGCGGTCGTTACAATGGAAGAAATACTATTGGCAGAAGTAATTTGAATGACAATAGTGCAAATTCCAATTCTACAGGGCGAAGAAATATTACCAACGTAGTTCGAAATTCTAATACCATAACACCTCGAAGAAACGACTTTCGAAATGAAACAATAAGCCCAAGAATAAACTCTCCAAGAAACGAAAGTGAAACTCCACGAAATTACACTCCAACTCCAAGAGGTGAAAATACGACACCAAGAAGTTATACTTCAACAAGAACAGAAACTACCGCTCCAAGAAGTGAAAGTTCTACACCGAGAAGTTATACTCCCGCACGAACGGAATCTTCAACACCAAGAAGTGAAAGTGTAAGCCCAAGAAGTTATACTCCAAGTTCAAATTTCGGAAGTGGTTCGGGTGGTGGAAGATCAAACAGTTCAGGCGGTAGAAGATAGTACCATTCAATACTGTTATTCATAAATCTGAAAAATGTTTTACCCTAATTCTCTAAAAATGAAGAAATATATAACGTTAGTTCTATTCGGATTAACAGTAACAACGATGCAATCGCAGGATATTACTGATGCGATTCGATTTTCTCAAGAAAATCTAAACGGAACGGCTCGTTTCAGAGCAATGGGCGGAGCTTTTGGCGCACTTGGAGGTGATTTCTCCTCTTTAAATGCAAATCCCGCAGGGTCTGCAATTTTCGCCAATAACCAAGTTACATTTACTTTGAATAACTTTGGAACCAATAATAAATCGAATTATTTTGGAACAAAAACTGATGAAAACAGTTCGACATTCGATATAAACCAATTTGGAGGTGTTTTTGTTTTAAAAAACACAGACCGTTCAAGTGATTGGAAAAAATTTAGTTTTGCAATGAACTACGAAAATTCAAATAATTTTGACAATGCTGTTTTTTCTGCTGGGACAAACCCAACGCATTCAATTGGAAATTATTTTACCTATTATGCCAATATAAATGGTGGGGAATCTTTATCAAATTTACAATTACAAAGTGGCGAAAATATTACGGATTTATATGATTATTTAGGTTCTAATTATGGTTTTGGATCGCAGCAAGCATTTTTAGGCTATCAAGGTTATATTATTGATGAATCTTTAAACTATGATGAAAACACCAACAGAAATTATGTTTCATTGATTCCTTCTGGAGGTAATTACTACCAAGAAAACTATTTTGAATCGAATGGTTATAATGGAAAACTAACTTTTAATGCCTCTGGACAATATAAAGATAAATTTTATTTTGGAGTCAATATTAACACCCACTTTATAGACTACAAACAATCAACTAGTTTTTACGAAGAAAACACCAACAACTTGTTTTCTGGCGTGCAACGTTTGCGTTTTGACAACGAGTTGAACACTTTTGGTAATGGCGTTTCATTTCAATTGGGTGCAATTGCTAAAGTCACAAAAGAAGTTCGCTTAGGATTATCCTATGAATCTCCAACTTGGTACGAAATGAATGACAAACTAACTCAAGGATTGGCGGTTGTTAGTGCCGATGCTTTAGGAGAATTACCAACAGATTATGTAAATCCAAGAATAATAAATGTTTATGAACCCTATCAATTACAAACACCAGGTAAATGGACTGGAAGTTTTGCTTATGTTTATGGAAAATCAGGTTTATTAAGTATTGATTATTCACTTAAAGATTATGGTAACACAGAATTTATTCCAAAAAATGATTACATATACGCCAATAGAGAAATGAATAATTTACTTGGTTTGTCAAGCGAATTGAGAATTGGAGGTGAATATAGAATAAACGAATTAAGTCTAAGAGCAGGATACCGAACAGAACAAAGTCCATATAAAAATGGGAAAACCATAGGCGAATTAACAGGATTTTCGACAGGATTTGGATATAATTTTGGAGGAACACGCTTAGATTTAGCATATTCTCACACTCAAAGAGATTCTCAAAAACAATTTTTTTCAATAGGAATGACTGATAGTTCAAAAATTACTACTAAAACCAATAATATAACAATGACATTGTCATTCGAATTATAACATTTAATTGTACAAAATAAAATGGGCTGTCTTTTGACAGCCCATTTTAATTATAACTAATTCAAACAACAAATTATTTTGTGTTTAAAAAATTGCGCATTTCTTTAAACCAAACGAATAACACCAATAACCAAAGAAACACCAAATATACTGGAAATATTAAGTTCAAAAGCTTCAAAATTATCATTCTCACTAACTAACAAAATATGATCTGAATCTTTTCCTTTTTTAATTCTTTTTATTAACGAACCTTGAGAGGTATCTAAAACATATTCCTTATCCCATTGAAAAAACAAACCATCAACAGTTAATTTCTTACAAGCAACAATATCGCCATTATTGTATTTAGGATACATTGCATCCCCTTTTACTTGAACCAAATAATCCGATTCTTTAAATGTTGGAATTACAAACTGTTCGTTTTCGAATTCCAATATTTTATAAAATTCAGAAATTAACCCCCTTGATGTATTTGATGAATCATAGTTAACACCTTTCGAATGTTTTGCTTTAGAAATGGACGAACCGATAACCATCGAACCGTTTCCAGTTAACAACCATTCTGGGTTAACATCAGCGCATTTTTCAAATACTAACTCAGTATCAAAAGTATTTCTAGCTTTCCAGTTGTAAAGTACTTGGGGCGAAACACCTAAAAAGTTTGCGAAATCGGTGTCTCTTTTAAAAGAGTAATGCTTTTTTAGTTCATTTAAAATTCGAAATTTATCCATTCAAAAAACATATTATTTATTTAATAATAATAATAATTAACATTTGTTTAACATAATAAACAATAAGTTTATTTATTTTTGTATCAATAATTGAAACAAATAAACCAATGCACAAATATAATCAAAAAAAGAAGTATAACAAATATGTTTCTGTCGTTATTAATCGATTAAAAGATAAATATGGATTGTCAACGCAGTACATTCACCAATCATTAAGGGGCGACAGAGTAAGCGAAACTTCGGAAAAGATTGTAGCTGACTACAAATTACTAGTAGCTGAAGTTGAGAAAGCCTTACTGAAATAAATTTTCATTAAAAACGTTAAATTTGTAATAATATAAAGAATTAAAATAAATTTCTTATTCTTTTTATTCATTTTTGTTCAATTTAGATTAAATAAAATAGAACATATTTAATATTATTTCATTTAAAAATTTTAAAAAATATTATTTAAAAAATGAAATACTACATTAAACAATACTTATCGTATTTTTAAACAATTATTTTTTTGTGCTTTAAAAAGAATATATTATTTGTTTCTTAAACAAAATAAACAAATTAAACAGCTATAAAAACAAAAAAAGCACCTGATTTCTCAAGCGCTTTATTTAATAATTACAAATTTTAATTATTTTTTGTCTGCCATTTTAGCACAACATCCTGCTTTTTTTTCTTTATCGCAAGATTTCATTTCTTTTGCTGAACTTTCTTTTTTAGCTTTTTCTTTTGATTTTTTCTCTTGTGCGTTTACATTCACTGAAACTGTCAAAAGGGCTAAGGCTAAAACTGATACTAAATTTTTCATATTAAATTAATTTTGTTTGTAATAAATTATTGTACATAAAAGTAAAAGTAATGTTTTTTTTTTAAAAAATTATATTATTTTAAAGAATATTTAATACGTTCTTACAACAATTCAGTAAATTGATGAATTATCTAATGACATTATTTTCAAAAACAGAAATCCATTCCGAAACAGACATTTTAGCAGCCAATTCGCCCATTAATTCAAATGGAATTGCATCCATTTTCTTAAATCGAATGCAGCTTTTACCCATATCAATCTTGGTATTAACTTGTTTAGAATATTCTGCAATAAACCAATTCATTATTTCGGAATCTAAATAAATCCCCATATGGTAAATTGCTATGAAATTCTTTTGCGAAGCAATATTCATAAATGGCAATGGCAATTTTGGATTACAATGATAACCCTGTGGATAAATTGAATGCGGGACAACGTAACCTAACATTCCATATGACATTTCCTCTTGAAAACCTTCAGGCAAATTCAATTTAATTATTTTTCGGAGTTTTTCAACTGCAATTTTACGATCTTCAGGTAGTGAATCCAAATATTCCTGAGGCGTTTTACAATTTGATTGCATGTTTTTAATTTTAATTTATTTAGCTAAATTAGAAAATAAAAGACCATCAAGTGAGAATAATTAATTTAATACGCTTTAATTTCAGATATTTGTACAAAAAAAATCAAGCAATGAAAAATAACACCACTTCTATTCTACTAGCAATTTTCACTACAATTGGTTTTGCTCAAGAACAGCCTACAAAATATTTGAATACTATTTCTAAAGAAGAATTGAAAATTAATCTTGATATTATTGCTTCCAATGAAATGGAAGGCAGGGAAACAGGCTCTAAAGGTCAAAAGAAAGCAGGAAATTATTTGATTTCTCAATATAAAAAAGCGGGAATCTCATTCCCAAAAGGCGCAACAGATTATTATCAAAAGGTACCCGCTGCTTTTCTAAACGCACAATACAATGAAAATTTACCTGACTCTGAGAATATTTGGGCTTATATAGAAGGATCCGAAAAACCCGAGGAAATCATTGTGGTTTCTGCACATTATGATCATGTTGGAATAAAAAACGGTGCAATTTTCAATGGCGCCGATGACGATGGTTCCGGAACTGTGGCCGTATTAGAAATTGCAAAAGCATTTCAAATTGCCAAAAATGAAGGTCATGGTCCAAAACGTTCTATACTATTTCTTCACGCAACTGGTGAAGAACACGGGCTTCACGGTTCCCGCTACTATTCAGAGAACCCCATATTTCCTCTTTCAAATACAATTACCGACGTTAATATTGATATGATTGGTCGCCGAGACGAAAAACATAAAGATTCCAATAATTACATCTATCTAATTGGTTCTGATTATCTCTCTACCGATTTGTACAATATTTGTGAAACTGCTAACAAAAATTTTGTAAATCTGAATTTAGATTACACATTTAATGACAGGAATGATTCAAACCGTTTCTACTATCGTTCAGATCACTATAATTTTGCTAAAAATGGAATTCCGTCGGTGTTTTTATTTAATGGCGTTCATGCCGATTATCATAAATCCACCGATACGCCCGACAAAATAGAATTCGATGCCTTAGCAAAAAGAACACTGCTTGCGTTTACTATCGTTTGGGAATTAGCTAATAGAGACAACCGTCCTTTAGTCAACAAAGACGGAAAATAAAGCTCTAAAACTATAATTTTTTTGGGCGTGCCCTCATTTAGGACATTGCGAGGCACGAGGCAATCTCTCGATAAACTCGGTCGGGCTGTCCGCTACAATCTCAGCTCCACTTCGTTCCACAGAGGATTTCCACTACTATCCCTCACGCTAAATCCACTTTAGAACTACTATTTTAAATTTCTCGATACACTACATTTTCTTCCTATCCACTAATTATTTATTAGCTATAAAATCTAACTAATTCATACTTTCAATCTATCTTCCTCTCCCTCAAGGAACTTGGATGATGTTAAATAAAAAACCCCGTTTCTAACGAAACGGGGTTTTCAAAGACCCGAGGCGTTAGCCGAACACGTCGTTCCGATAAAAAAAAGAACCCCAACCTTTTCGGGTTGGGGTTCCATAAAAAAAGGCGACGAACCGAGGCGTTAGCCGAACACGTCGTTCCGATAAAAAAAAGAACCCCAACCTTTTCGGGTTGGGGTTCCATAAAAAAAGGCGA
>Ga0209107_10001702_pt1 | contig 12299 bp, 10 predicted proteins | sample LakErihyJuly2011_2_FD_187460 | JGI IMG/M metagenome (GOLD analysis project Ga0209107, IMG submission 187460) | Freshwater microbial communities from dead zone in Lake Erie, Canada - CCB hypolimnion July 2011 (SPAdes) (version 2) | ecosystem: Environmental > Aquatic > Freshwater > Lentic >... | reverse complement strand
GTCAAGCTTGGTGTGACAAAATTGGTGCTGACGCATACGCATCGGACGCTCTGGTTGCGGTTGACAAAGCTCGTGCCTGCGTATTTACACACGCAAAGATTAAAGGTGGTGATCCCGAATTGCACACCCTCATGCTGGCAATAGATACTTTGCGCGAAGCGCAAAAGGCCAAATCGGTTACGACCTAAAATGGCTACAACACAAGCTCTCTTGAGCTAACTTAGATGCTTTCAACTTCTGCTTCACCTCAGAAGACTTCAGGCAATCAACCTGCGAGCTTCAAAGTAGCAGCATGTGCAGGCGTTGCCCTGCTTGTAGCCGGACTTACAGGCCAAATCTCAGCAGCTTGGGGTTATGCCCTGTTCTGTTTGGCAGCAGTCAGCCTTGGCTGTGCACTGATGCTGCTGGCTATTTTAACTTTGTCAAGGCAGGGGCAAACAACAACGCTGGTTAATTGGGGAGTTCGATTTTCCCGCTTAGGTGTCCTTGCCTATGTGTTTGCCGTTTGCGCACTGTCAGGTCACTACACCCATGAAACATTCATAGGGAACATGGAATGGCATTGGATTATTTTTGGTCCACTGGTTCTTTTTGCGTTGGTCTGCGTAGAGTTAGGCATCTACAGAAAACTAATCAAAGCCAATGCAGTGTCGTGGGATCGGTACAAACGGTTTCTTAATCGGGATGATGCAGACCCTTTAGCCATGCGCAAAACTTTGGTGGAAGAAGTTATCGTGCACAAAAGTCTATGGCAAATTAGCAAGCTCAGATGGCTTCGACATACACTGATTTTCTGGGGATTCACAGTCATGTTTATGCTTGAGCTTGCGGCCGTATTTTTACGCGAAGCGGGTCCTTCATTTGGGTGGGGAGATATCTGGCGAACGCCAGGCCACCCCGTACGGTTTGCATTTGATTTGGTCTATGACGTCACAGGTGCAATGATGCTACTGGGCTGCTTGCTTGCACTGTATTGGCGCTTAACTGTACAAAACAAACCTGAAAGAAAATTCTCAGACACGCCAATGGTTGTTTTTTTACTGGTGGTTGTCGTGACGGGGTTTATGGTGGAAGGACACAGAATGGCTCAAGCACCCGCATTGTCCGAACACGCCTTTTCCATCTTTGGACAACTATTTGCAAGCGCGATGGCCGCAATAGGTTTCACAACGCCAGACACCTATAAACCATTGTGGATTTTGCATGTTGTAGCCTCTTGCGCGCTGATTGCTTATTTGCCTGCAACGCGCCTTATTCACACCTGCGCTGTGCCGCTTGGCCGCTTAATGACTTCACAAAAAAACCTGCTTGCCGCAAAAAAATTAGGCGTCCTGAAAGGCTTGATGGGTACTGCTTTACCACCCTCCTCTGATTCAAAATCAAAAACTGCGTCAAGATCCTCTCTTCTCTGAATTGTCAATCATCACTTGGAGTATTTACCCATGGACAACATCATCGCCATTTTTGGTTCAACTTGTTCGCTGAAGACCGAAGTTGCTCAAGAGCTCTCGCTCATGACTGGATTCAAACTCAGTAATCGCGGTGAAAAAGCCACCACACAGGCTAAATACCTGGGCAAGTCCACAACCTCAGAGCTACCCGTTGAATTTCACCGTACACTTGACGATGAAACACGGCTGATGGCCACATGGGACGAAAAGCTTATGATTTTCGAGAGTGCATTCATGGATGCAGTTCTCAAAGACGCGCCCAATGTCTTCCTTGTTCGTCTTCATGCCGATGACAAATCGCGGCAACAGCGTTGGCATGTTCGCAAAGAAGAAGGTGGCGGACGGACTCGACAATTAGGGGCAAGCTTAGCTGAACGAGATCAAGAAGATCAAGCACTTCGCAGCCAACTCTATGGCAACACCGGCGCAACAACGACACCCGCTCTAACCATTGATACGAGTGATCGTGCTGCTAACGACATAGGACGTCAAATTTGGGACAGTTTCCAGGCTGAAGCTCACCTAGAAGTACTGACAAACAAGCCCCCAATGGATAAAGCTGCCGCACGTGGCATTTTTCCCGGACCCACGCAAGGTGTCGTTACCCGATTCCATGCTCAGACCACACCCTTTGGCGGCTACATTCGTGACAGTCGAAGCGGTCAAGAGATTTATGTGCACAAATCTGCGGTGAGTGATATTGAAAATGGCAACTTAAGTGCCGGAATGAAGGTTGAGTTTGAAATCGTGGCAGACAGTTTCGGCGGCTTCAAAGCGATCAAACTTAGTGCAGCTTAATCTCAATGGCATCTCTCCAAATTTTGCTATGTTTTGGTTAACGAAGAGTTTTTACCATCGCATAATCAGAAGCCTCTAAAACAATGAGCCAGCCAGCTGAAACACCCGCATTGCTCCCCAACGATCTTGAAGAGCCACAGGTGACCGACGCCAACCTCTGGCTTGGCTCGTCAGCCTCCTACGAGGCTCTTGCCAATGGGTTTGAACTGAAAATCCCCGAATGGTTCAACATGGCTGACGCCACAGTTGGACGGCATGCGCGCGGTATTTTTTCTGATCGAATCGCTCTGGTCTGCTCAAGTGGTGATGAAGGGGTGCAACAAAGCTTCACTTACCGCGAACTCGACCTCGAGGCAAGGCGTTGCGCCAAGTTTTTAAAACTTCACGGCGTGCGTCGAGGTGATGTTGTCATTTGTTATACACCGCAAGGTCTCACAGCGGCACTGACACATTTAGCAGCCTATCTGATCGGTGCCATTGTGGCCCCGCTTTCACTTTTGTATGGTCGAGACACATTGCGCCACGCCATGAACGACAGCCAAGCCCCCATCGTCGTTACAACACGGCAGGCATGGGACGCACTGCCTGGACTTCGCAATGAGTTGCCCAGTTTAAAAAAGGTTCTAATTTCAGGAGGCGCTAATGCAGACGAAATTGCGTTCGAGAAATACGCGTTAGAAACACCCATCAGCGCGGCGGAAACAACACGATCTAGCGATCCAGCTTTGCTTTTGTACACCTCGGGCTCCACAGGTTTACCTAAAGGCATCCTTCATGCACATCGGTTAGTCTTAGGGTATCTGGCTTCTGTTTCTTTGTTCTATGAACTACAGATGAGGGAGCAAGGACAAGTCCTGTGGACACCCTCTGACTGGTCATGGATTGCAGGCATCGTCAATGTACAGATGACTGGCTGGTACTTTGGGCAAACAGTTGTAGCCGGTCAGGGCAAGGTCACACCCGAGTGGATCTTGGACTTTGTCAGCGAGCATGGGGTAACCCATACTTTCCTGACGCCCACCGCGCTCAAGCGCATGGCTCGAATCGAATCACCCAGGCTGACTTGGCCTGAACTCAAACTCAGAGCCATTGGCACTGGCGGTGAACCTTGCCCGAGTGCTGTTTTAGATTGGTCTCAAAGTCAATTGGGTATTCCCGTCAATGAGTTTTATGGGCTGACCGAGGTCAATCATTTAATTGGAAATTGTCAACGACTTTTCCCTGTCAAACCTGGTTCAATGGGCAAAGCCTACCCGGGTCATCACCTTTGCATATTGGATGAAGATGGGAAAGTTTGTCCAGTGAACACTGTTGGCCAAATCGCAGCGCGTCGTGATGACCCTACTCTGTTCATTGAGTACTGGGGGCAAGAAGAGCGTACGCAGGCCATGTTTTTAGGTGACCTGGTTCTCACAGGGGACTATGCCAAAATTGATTCACAAGGCTATTTTTGGTACGAAGGTCGGCGCGATGATTTGATCAAAAGTGCTGGGTACCGGATTGGCCCTGCTGAAGTCGAAGACTCCCTAGTGTCACACCCAGCAGTCGAAGAGGCAGCAGTGGTGGGAGTGCTAGACCCTGAACGTGGTCAAGTTGTCAAAGCATTTATCCGCCTGGGGTCTGGCCATGCGCCATCCAACGCATTGGCAGATGAATTGCGAGCCCATGTCAAAACTCATTTGGCTCTGTACAAATACCCCAGGTTGATTGAATTCGTTGAATCATTCCCACTGACCAGCACAGGCAAGATCAGCCGCAAAGACTTGCGCAATCGAAGCGCGTGAAAACATTTTAGAAATCTACCCGCCATGAAAAGTGCACAAACACTGGTTGAAGATGCCATGGCACGTGTTTCAACGCTTGACCTCCAACAGGCTCAGACTTTATGGGGCCAAGAAAATGTGCAGTTCGTTGACCTTCGCGAGTTGGGCGAACTTCAAAGAGACGGCATTATTCCAGGCGCTTTTCATGCACCCAGAGGCCTTTTGGAATTTTGGTTTGACAGCACCTCAGGCACCGGAAAACCCGCTCTGACACGTCCTGGTGTTAGATATGTTTTATTCTGTGCTGCTGGTTGGCGCTCTGCTTTGGCGGCACTCACATTACAACAAATGGGCGTTGATCAAGTGTGTCACATTGCTGGTGGTTTTAGCGGATGGAAAGCCGCAGGCGCACCTTGTGAAATCTTGGACAAGACACGTACACTTAAATCTGTCCCTTAAGCAGCTCCTCTTTTAAGCGCAATACCTTCCGATTTATTTTGCCACTGGAAGTCAACTCGAAACTTTTCACATATTCAATTTCACGCGGAAACTTATAGCTTGCAAGACGTGTTTTAACAAGTTCCTGCAGATCTTGAGACAAGTCATTTGAATGGGTAAAGTTTGCTCGCAATCGGATGAATGCCTTAACAATGTGGCCTCGGTCGCGATCAGGGCTGGCGACCACAGCAACTTCTGCCACCGCAGGGTGTGTGAGCAAGCAATCCTCAACTTCTGCAGGGCCAATTCTGTACCCCGCACTCTTAATCAAATCATCAGACCTACCGTGATACCAAAAATAACCATTTGCATCTTGACTGGCCAAGTCATTTGTTCGCAGCCATCTTCCTGCAAGGCGCAAATCAGCCGTGCGTTGTTCGTCCCGCCAATATCCTAAAAATTGAGTTGGATCATCTAGACTGGTAACAATTTCACCAATTTGACCTACCGCGACAGGGTTGCCGTCCTCATCAACAACAATCGTATTGTGGCCTGGATAGGCTTTGCCCATCGAGCCAGGCAATGACGGAAATAGCGCTTGGCAACATCCTACCAAGTGATTGACTTCAGTCAATCCATAAAACTCATTACAAATTATTTTCAAATCATCTTGGCACCACCTCAGTACTTGGCCTGGCAGTGCTTCACCTCCAGTACAGACCACACGAATTTTCAAACTCGGCCAAGTCTGCCGCGGTTGATGAATCTCCGCCATGCGTTTTAAGGCGGTTGGCGTGAGGAATGAATGCGTGACCTCAAACCTCTCCATAAATGCAAATGCCCAAGACGAATTAAAACGCGCTTCACTGGTTACAACGGTGTGACCAAAGGCCCATGCGATCAACAGCAAGTCGAGTAAGCCGCCAACCCATGCCCAATCTGCGGGTGACCAAAAAACCAAGTCTTCGCCTTGCGTGTCAAGGTTGTATGTCAAGCTTAAACTGGGAATGTAGGCTTGCAAAATTCGATGCGCGTGCAAAATTCCTTTAGGCAACCCTGTCGAGCCAGAGGTGTACATCAACAAGGCCGGGTCGTCTGCGTGGGTATCAACCGGTATGAGTCCTGATCCATCACAGGCTAGGGCCTGATTAAAGGAGATGTCGCCAGGACTAGGATGGCCAACTACCACACAGTGCTTCAAATGCGTCAAAGATAAAGTTCGGAGCGGCTCCCAAGCCTTGTCCTGGGTAATGATCACCTCAGCTTGTGAGTGATTTAATATATGCAGGAGTGTATCTGGGCCATACAACTGAGATAAGGTCACAGCTATCGCGCCAAGCTTGTAAATAGCCATGTGAGAGATGCCAGTTTCAGGGCGCATTCCCGTATGCACAGCAACTCGCGAACCCTTGACAACGCCAAGTTTGGCCAAGCTAACTGCCAGACTCGATGAAAGCTCATCAACTTCTAAAAAACTCAATGTCTGAATTGTCTTGTCGTCTCGTTCAAATCGAATGGCAGGATGGTGCCGCCGCGAACTTCGCGCCACTCTGCCAATGGTGTCTGCTGCAATATTGCAATGCGAAGGTATTGAAATTTTGTAATTCCCCGATGGCAAAGCTTGCAAATTCAGGGACTGCAATCGCGCTGGATCGATATGGTATGTCACGGCCACGGCTCCTGAAGTCTGTCTTTCTCAGACAACACGTAACAAGCGGCCTGTGATGGGTGCACCCATTGACCTGAGTCCCGTGAAATCCAAACTGTTTGATCAGTCAAATCCAACTTTGGAATATTGGCCAGCCTGGCAAATGCTAAATTTTCAGCCCCATGCAAAGCGACTAAGGCGAAGGCTGTTGGAACAGATTCAATACAAAAAGGCAACTGACTTTGTGTGACTGTGACACTAACGACTTGCGCTGCACCTGACAATTGCACCCAAGTCACAGTTGCCCCATGTTCTGGACAATCTAAACGCGGCGCGAACCAAGTACGGCCACAAGAAGTGCACCGCGACGCAATGGCTCTACCTGCATTGAGGCCTCTAAAATAGGGCTCCCATTGACCCAAAGGATGGGTATATTTCAAATTGAGTTGTAGCTCAACTGATTTTCCGATATCTTTGAAAACCATACTCAGACCTTCTCAAGAACATGAACCACACAAACTGTGGCAACACCACCATGCGCATCTATCACTCCGCGATGAAGTGCCTGAGTCGGTTGAATACCTTGATGATAAGTCTGTGTCAGAAGTCGAGAAACCGTAATCGCTTGCGCAATGCCTACACTTCCAGGTGAGCCTCCCTGCCCCATCAAGCCGCCAGATAAATTGATTGGTGTCCGCCCATCAAGATCGAATTCACCGGCCATTGCGGCAGGGCCGCCCTGCCCTTCAGCAGCCAATCCCAGAGCCTCAACTCCCTGAATCTCCGCACCAGAAAATGCGTCATAAACTTCAGCCACGTCTATATCTTTGGCAGCATCACTGATTCCTGCCATCTCATAGGCCCGCCTAGCTGCCGTCGTTTTGGCAGCAAAGCGATGCGGTTCGGCGCGGTCTCCAAGGCGCACGCCATCTACCGCGCAACCACTGCCACTGATCTGAACCCTTTCAAGCTCGGATCTGGGTGCTGCATGAGGGGCGCTCAAGACGATGGCTGCTGCCCCATCACTGAGAAGACTGCAATCGAGCAGTTTGTAGGGGGAGCTCACATTGGGAGATCGCATCACATCTTCAATCGTGATGCGCATTGGTTTGTGTGCGTCTGGGTTAAACATTGCGTTAGCGCGGTTTTTCACAGCAACGGATGCCATCTGTCTCTGCGTTGTTCCGTACATTCTCATATGACAGTTGATGGACAAAGCGTACAAAGAGGCTGCAGAAACCCCTGCGAGCCCTTCAATGTCGGTATCAAATGACAGGGCGTAAAGAAAACGCGTGTCAGCACTAGAAAGTCGGCTTGCAGCATCATCAAAGCCTACGACAAGAACGCGCTTTGCCATACCCGATAGGATATGCATCAAACCAGACCGCAAGGCCATGGCGCCACTTGCGCCGCCCCCCTCTACACGCATAGCAGCGCATTGGTTCAAGCCCAAATCAGTTGCAACAACAGCTGCCGGATTGACTTGCAAAGAAAGAATATCGCTTTCAGATGCGACTACCAATGCATCAATGTCATTGCGCTCAAGCTGAGCTTGAAGCAAAGCCTGCCCTGCAACTTGGCGTACACGATCCCGCCAATGCGATCCATTGCGATATGCACCAAACTTAACAAGTGCACCGCCTAGGATCAAAGGGTTATTGCCGAATTTATTCTTCATGGGGTATTCAATTTTTCAGCTTATCCCCAGGGCAATGTCGATGAATAAAATTCAATCAAAACTGATAATGACCAACACCAAAACACCCGCATTGCCTCAACTTCAGTGCTCATTAAGCGGGTGAACGCAATCTAACTCGGACTCATTTTGGTCTTCTGACAAGGACCTCACAATTGCATGAAACGCATAGCTGCCATGCCTTCGAGCAGCATCTATAAAGCATTGCCAAAGCGTTGGATAGGGTGAAATCCGACTATCCTAAGCAATGACATCTTGTTAACCTTTCGAATCAGGGACAGCAATTCATGTACGTTTCTAAAAATCGGGCTGCTTGTAAAAACACAAATATCTTGTTCCAATGTTTTAAAAAGCAACTGAATTGGACTAAAAATGAACTTGCCAATCGATTTTGTTGACTGGGACCGACTCCGAATTTTCATCGCGGTTGTGAAGGCTGGGAGTTTCACCAATGCAGGTCATAAACTTGAATTAAGTCAGTCCGCTGTGAGCAGACAGGTCTGTTCATTAGAGGCAACCCTCAAGCTGCAATTGTTTTACAGACATGCGCGAGGGCTGAGACTCACTGAAAATGGAGAAGTCTTTTTTGAAGCCATTCAAGCAATGGAGAACCAGCTTTCCAAGGTACTTGAAAGAATAACAGACGAGCGCAAGCTGGCCGAGGGACCTCTCAGAATTACAACCACAGTCACATTTGGGTCTGCTTGGCTGGCCCCGCGAATCGCCAAATTTCATCAACTCTATCCAGACATACGAATTTCTGTATTGCTAGTTGACTCGCCTGAGTTGGACCTTTTAGCGCGGCAAGCGGATGTGGCTATTCGATTCAAAAATCAAACTCGCGGGGAATTGATCCAGCAACGCCTGATGAGTCTGCGCTACCACCTTTATGCCAGCAAAGCATATTTAGCCGAGCGGGGCACTCCAGCCAACTATGCCGATCTCGACCATCATGAATTGATAGTTTACGGTGGCGGACACGAATCGCCTATTGAAAACTTTGATTGGGTCCTAAAAAGAGGACGTGATGACCAAGACGAGCGCAAACCAGCCCTTCGCGTCAACAACGTCTACGGCATGTACCGTGCTGTCAAGAGTGGTCTTGGAATCGCTGCACTGCCTCGCTACATCGTTGAAGACGCCTCCGATTTAGAAGAGGTTTTAACACATGATGACGGCCCTAGTTTCGACGCATACATGGTCTACGCAGAAGACATGCGCGGCTCAAAACGAATCCAAGCTTGGCGCGATTTTTTAATGCAAGAGGTGCGTGACGAAAATGTCGAAGATAAGCCTATTCAGGTCACAGAAACTGAGGATGTCTTGGTCTGTCTGCGCTGTAGACATCTTCATGTCATCGATCAACCTTGTATTTTTCACTAACTTACGCACTGTCTGATCTGTCAGAGGAATTTTTAGGATAAAACTTGTGAACCCAACAGGAAATACATCGTCAGATTCAAGCTCCACATTGCCTAAACCTTCTAGTGCTGAAATGGCCAAAATCGTTTTCTTACCATCAGGACATCGAGGTGAGTTTCCTGTTGGCAGCAGTGTGTTATCTGCCGCCCGTCATTTAGGCGTTGACATAGACTCTGTCTGTGGTGGGCGTGCTGTTTGCGGCCGCTGTCAGATCACCCTGTGCGAAGGAGAATTCTCCAAACATGGCATTACATCGAAACTAACTCACCTGTCAGCTTATGGCGAAACGGAAAAGAAGTATTCGCAAATCAAAGGAATGGATGCTGACCGCAGGCTGAGCTGTCAATCCATTATTTTGGGAGATGTTGTCGTTGACGTACCGCCAGACAGCCAGATCCACCGTCAAATGGTTCGAAAAGGTGCGGATGAAATTCGCGACTTGAAAATTGATCCTGTTGTGCAACTCTTTTACTTGGAATTGCCAAAACCCAGCATGTCCGACCAAACTTGTGATTTATCACGTGTCATCGAACGTTTGACTGCTGAATGGGGCCTGCCTAATTTAGATGCCGACTTTCGATTTCTTCAGACTTTGTCTGCCGCCGTTCGGGCAGGAGAAACCTACGCAGGTGATTGGAAAATCACAGTCGCAGTTCGATTGAAAAAAACATTGATAGCTGTTTGGCCAGGTTTTAAAGAAGATGTCTATGGCTTGGCCGTCGACGTTGGCACGACCACTGTTGCAGGTCATTTATGCAAGTTAAGCTCAGGAGAAGTGGTCGCCAGCGGCGGCATGATGAATCCGCAGATTCGATTTGGGGAAGATCTTATGAGTCGAATCTCTTACTTACAGCAAAACGAAGGTCAAGCACCGGTCTTAACAAGCTCTGTTCGCAAGGCCTTGTCAGACTTGGTCACGCAAGTCTGCCAAGATGCCCTCATTTCTAGTTCTGAGATCGTTGAAATGACACTGGTAGGCAACCCTACCATGCACCACTTGGTATTGGGCATAGACCCCACTCAACTTGGAATGGAACCTTTTCCCTTGGTCGTTGACAGTGGCGTGTCCGTCTTGGCAAGGGACCTCGACCTTCAACTCAATCCTGGCGCCAGTGTTTACTTGCTCCCTTGCATTGCCGGCCATGTCGGAGGAGACACTGCAGGCGTGATACTTTCGCAAGGGCCCCATACGTCAGACGAAATGACCTTGGTGATTGACGTAGGCACCAATGCCGAACTGGTTTTGGGTAGCAAGAACAGACTCATTGCTTGCTCCAGTCCAACCGGCCCAGCTTTTGAGGGTGCTCAAATCAGCTCTGGCCAACGCGCTGCGCCAGGTGCCATTGAGCGCGTGCGCGTTGACCCACAGACACTTGTACCGCGCATCAAGGTCATCGGGTGCGAACTTTGGTCAGACGACCCAAATTTTGCAGCTGAAGTTGCAAGCATTGGCGTCACAGGCATTTGTGGCTCTGGCATTATTGAGGTAGTCGCTGAGTTGTTCTTATCGGGCGTTATTGACGAGACAGGACGAATGTTGGCCAAGGGCCACGACATCCATAACCACCCGCATCTTTTACCCAAAGGCCGTAACGTCGAGTACGTTTTGTACCGAACTGCAGATCGTGTGATCAAAGTCATTCCGAGTGACATTCGTGCTATTCAATTGGCCAAGGCAGCATGTTATTCAGGTGCCAAATTGTTAATGGATGAAATGGGTGTTGATCATGTCGACAAAGTCTTGCTTGCAGGCGCTTTTGGCAGCTACATCGATGTGAAATACGCCATGATTCTTGGAATGATTCCTGATTGTGAATTGTCAAGAGTGAAATCAGTTGGCAATGCTGCTGGCACGGGTGCACGAATAGCTTTGCTGAGTGCCGCTACGCGAAAAGAAATTGAATCTGTCGTTAGGCGTGTCGAAAAGGTTGAGACTGCTATAGCACCAAAATTTCAAGACTATTTTGTTGCTGCCATGAACTTGCCCAATGCCGTTGATCCTTTCCCTAATCTAGAACGTGTCGTCCAACTGCCTAACACCACTGTCTGCGTATGAGTCAAGCTTTGACCAAGCCACAAAACGGGCCTTATCCAGTTTCGGTGTTAGAAGGGCAAAGCTATCGTTGGTGCCGTTGTGGCCTAAGCAATTCACAACCGTGGTGCGATGACTCCCATGCTGGCAGTCAATTTGTGCCTATTGAATTCACTGCACCTATCACAGAAATTTTTTACATGTGCGGTTGCAAAGCTTCTAGCAACCCGCCCTTTTGCTTTGGTAACTGCCGCGCACACACAAACAAGCTTACTTCATCATTGTAAACACTCATCCTTTGAACGAACATGCAAACTTCTCAGAACATGTATCAAGTGGTCATCAAAGGTAATTTAGTCTGTGCGATTGAACCGATATCGTCTAATGACACTCCTATCAGGACTGGAACTCCACTTGAGATTGGCACGCAGTTGGCTGCTAATTTTTCAACTTCAGGCACCATCGACGGAGTGTATGCGTTTCAAACGACTTTGCAAGCGCAAGAATTTGCCGTACTTTGTTTGCAATTTGGAAAAGCGCTGCTAGACCGCCGTTTAAAGATCATTGAAGAATTACCGCCCAACTTTAAGAACTATTTTTCTGACGAGCAACCGGCTCAAGATGCCTCAAAATAACATTGCACACACTACCCATGTCTGATAAACGTTGGCTAGTGATGCTGTGTGCAAGTCGCCTTTTCTTTGGCTTCATCTTCATGGCTTTTTCAAGTGCTGCTCCACTTCTGTTAGTGGACTGGAATCTGACGGCTAGCCAAGTAGGCATGATTAACGCAGGTTGGCACCTAGGCTATATGGCCTCATTGGTTTCTGCGGGTTTGTTGAGCAATCAATGGGGCGCCAAGAAAACATTTTTGCGAATGAGTTGGGCCGCTTGCTTGAGTGCTTGGCTCTTTGCATTTTTTGCAAATAACTTTTCTTCAGCACTGGCTCTCTATTCTTTAGCGGGGCTTTGCTCCGGTGGGTCATATACCACTGGGTTGACTCTAATCTCTGAGCGATTTGAACCCAAAAACAGAGACGTTGCAATGGGT
>Ga0209107_10001701_pt1 | contig 12302 bp, 9 predicted proteins | sample LakErihyJuly2011_2_FD_187460 | JGI IMG/M metagenome (GOLD analysis project Ga0209107, IMG submission 187460) | Freshwater microbial communities from dead zone in Lake Erie, Canada - CCB hypolimnion July 2011 (SPAdes) (version 2) | ecosystem: Environmental > Aquatic > Freshwater > Lentic >... | reverse complement strand
CACGGAGAACTCAAAGGGAAACCGGAGACAGGATCATTGGCTGGGGATTAATTTTCTGGTTCCGGGTCTCCCCTTGCCTCTTTGCCTTCCCAACCGCCAACCGCTTACCGCCAACCGCTAAATTAATCCTTCATCCCTCATCATTCATCCTTCATGGTATGAGCACCCCATGAAGACCCCTCGCTGGAACCCCTACCTCGTCGGCGCCCTGATCGGCCTGTTGAGCGTGCTCACCTTCTCCCTGGCCAACAAACCGCTGGGGATGTCCACGGGATTGGCCCAAGCCGCCGGGGCCTGCGCCGTGCCGTTCCTCGGCGCCGAAGGCGTGGCCCAAAACACCTATTGGGCCAAGTCGGCCATCCCGGCCTGGGATTACAGCACCCTCTTCCTCGTCGGCACGATGCTGGGGGCCTTCCTGAGCGCCGTGCTCGGCGGCGCCTTCCAGTTCACCGTCGACTCCTCGGTCTGGCGCGCCCGCTTCGGGACCTCGAAGCCCAAGCGGCTGATCGCCGCCTTCGTGGGCGGCTTCCTCGCGCTTTACGGGGCGCGCCTCGCCGACGGGTGCACCAGCGGCCACGGCATCAGCGGTTGCCTGCAGCTCGCCGTGAGCGGCTGGCTCTTCTTCATCGTGATGTTCGCCTCGGGCATCCTCACCGCGCGACTGCTCTACGGCCGGTCCACCCAAGCCTGAAGCCCCCGAAATAAACGCCATGGCCCTCCCCCTCGCCTTCCTTACCGGCCCCGAACTCCTCGGAGCCGCCGTCCTTTTCGGCGCGCTGTTCGGCTTCCTGCTGCACCGCGGCGGACTGACCGACTTCGACGTGATCGTCCGCCTCTTCCAGTTCCGCGACTTCACGGTGCTCAAGGTCATGCTGACCGCCATCGCCGTCGGCGGCGTCGGCATCGCGCTCCTCCATGGCCAGGACCTGGCCCAGTTCCACATCAAGCCGCTGAACCTCCTGGCGGTCGGGCTCGGGGCCGCGATCTTCGGCGTCGGCATGGTCCTCTACGGCTACTGCCCGGGCACTGGCCTCGCCGCCCTCGCGACCGGACGGATGGACGCCCTCGCCGGGCTCGGCGGCATGCTCGTCGGCGGCATCGCCTACGCCCTGAGCTTCGACTGGGTCGCCGCGAACGTCCTGCCGGTTGGCGCCTACGGCAAACTCCGCCTCCCCGAACTCCTCGGCCTGCCGGACTGGGTCTGTTACACCGGCTTGGTGGCGATGGCCCTGGGCATCTTCGCCCTCGTCGCAAAAGCCGAGAAGAAAGCCAACCTGCGTTGACCTGTCGATCGGTTGGCCGGGTCTGGCCGCCCCTTGCCTCGGCCTCCAGCCGCCAACCGCTAACCGCCACCCCCTTTTTTCCTCTTGCCAACCCGGCCAAATACATTCAAACTTTTGAATATGTCAAAAGCGACGCCGCTCGACCCAAAGATCCTCCGGCACTGCGCCGCGGCCCTCCGCACGCTTTCGCACCCCGATCGGCTCCGCATCGTCGAAGCCCTCGAAAAGGGACCGTTGGAGGTCTCCGAACTCACCGCGAGACTCCGCCGCCCGCAGGCGACCGTGAGCCAGCACTTGATGCGCCTCCGCGCCCACGGCCTCGTGGCCGCCGACCGGGCCGGCCGGGTCGCCCGCTACCGCGTGGCCCACGCCGGCTGCCTGACGATCCTCAGCTGCATCCGTTCCCATTTCGCGAAATAATTTCATGACCCCCTCCCCCAAGATCCTCATCGTCGGCGGCGTCGCCGGCGGCGCTTCGGCCGCCACGCGCGCCCGTCGTATGAACGAAAAGGCCCGCATCATCATGCTGGAGAAGGACGCCTACGTCTCCTTCGCCAACTGCGGACTCCCCTACCACCTCGGCGGTGTCATCCAGGACCGCGCCAAGCTCCTCGTGGCCAAGCCCGAACTATTCAAGAAGCGCTTCAACATCGAAGTCCGGGTCCGTCATGAGGCCATGGCGATCGACCGCGCCAAGAAGACCGTCCGTATCCGCGACCACGTTGCGGGCACGGAATACGAGGAATCCTACGATAAGCTGATCCTTGCCCCCGGCGCGGCCCCGCTCATCCCCGAGGTGCCCGGCGTCCACGCCCGCGGCGTCCATTCGCTCCGCAACATCGAGGACATGGATCGCATCCTGGCCCAGCTGCCTTCAGTCAAGCAGGTTGCCGTGGTTGGCGCGGGCTTCATCGGCCTCGAAGTCGCCGAGCAGCTCAAGGAACGCGGCCTCGACGTGACCCTCATCGAGAAAATCGGCCAGGTCCTCCCGCCCCTCGACGGCGAGATGGCGGAACCCCTCCGCCGCGAACTCCTCCGCCACGGTGTCCGCCTGATCTCGGGGGCGGGCTTCACCGCCATCCGCGAGTCGGCGGGCGCGGCCACGGGCGTCTTGCTTGAGAACGGTGTCACCGTCGACGCCGATCTCGTCATCCTCGGCCTGGGCGTCCGTCCCTATAACCAGCTCGCCGTCGCCGCCGGCCTCGGCGTGGGTGCGACCGGCGGCATCCTGACCGACGAGTACCAGCGTACCGCCGACCACGATATCTACGCCGTCGGCGATGCCGCGGAATACCGCCTCGGCCCCACCGGCCTCCGCGGACGCGTCCCACTCGCGGGCATCGCCAACCGCACCGGCCGCCTGGTCGGCGAACACGCCGCGACCGGGAAATCCGCCCCCGCCCCTTCCGCATGGGGGACCGCGATCATCAAGGTCTTCGGCCTCGGCGCGGGGATCGCCGGGGACTCGCTGAAGTCCGCCCTCAAGCGTGGCCTCGCGGCCCGGGCCGTGCACATCACCGCCAACCACCACGCCGGCTACTACCCGGGCGCCAAATCCCTCACGCTCAAGCTCGTCTACGAAGCCGGCACGGGCCGCATCCTCGGCGCCCAGGCCGTCGGCGCCGCCGGCATCGACAAGCGTCTCGATGTCGTCGCCTCGTTTCTGCACTTCGGCGGTACCGTGCGCGACCTTGCGCAGGTCGACCTCGCCTATGCCCCGCCCTTCGGTTCCGCCAAGGATCCGCTGCACATGGCAGCCTTCGCGGCGATGAACGACCTGGACGGGCTCGCCCCGCTGCTCCCGCCCGACGCCGACCTGGCCGGTTACCAGGTGGTCGACCTGCGCGACGCCGATGAACGCGCCGAACTCACCCTCCTCGGCGCCCCGCACGCCCACCCCATCCCGCTGAACGACCTGCGGGCGCGGCTGGGCGAACTCGATCGGTCCAAGCCCACGGCGGTCGTCTGCCACAGCGGCCTGCGAGCCCACGTCGGTACGCGTCTCCTCCGCGAGCATGGTTTCGACGCCCACAACGTCAGCGGCGCCACCTATGTCCGCGACCTCGCCCTCCATCGGCCCGCGACGATCGAGGCGCCGGCCGCCGCCGGCGGCACGGTCAAAGCCTGCGGCGCCTCCGGGACACTCGGCCGCGACAGCCACGACGAACTGCACCCCCTGAACGTCCTCGCCGAGGCCGGCGCCGGCGCGTTGCTGCTCGACGTCCGCTCACCCGCCGAATTCCGCTCCAGCCGAGTCCGCGGGGCCATCAACCTGCCCCTCGAGCAGATCACGGGCGAGGCCGTGCGCGCCCTGCTCGTCGGCCAGGAACCGAAGTCCGTGCTGCTCCTCTGCGCCTCGGGCGGCCGGGCACGCACGGCGGCCAAGCAGCTCGCCGCCAGCGGCCTCCGGACGCTCGTCGTCCAGGGCGGCACGAACGCCTGCCGGCAGGCCGGCCTACCGATGGATCAGGATGCTGGCGGGATGATCTCCGTCGAACGTCAGGTCCGCATCGCCGCGGGCGCGATGGTCCTCACTGGTGTCCTCCTGGGCGCCTTCTTCCACCCTGGGTTCTACGGCCTGAGCGGCTTCATCGGCGCCGGCCTGGTCTTCGCCGGCATCACGGACTGGTGCGGCATGGGCCTCCTCCTGGCCCGGGCCCCCTGGAACCGCTGATAAGAGTAGTCAAAAGCCGGCGGACGGGCATCGTCCGCCGGATATGCGCCTCGCCCTGCTCGCCTCCCTCGCGGCCTTCCTGGTAGGTTGCGGCTCCGCCCCGGCCCCCACGGAGCGTGGCTTCACGTTGCCGCCGGCCGGCCTCTGGACGATCGCGGCGCCCGCGCCCGGGGAGGCGACGGCGGATGAACCGCGGCTCTACATCTCGCAGCCCCGGCCGCCGCTGGGCAACGCGCCGTCGGAGAAGCGGCTCGCTTTCCTGTTCCTGCCCGACGGGCGGGTGCTGACCAACGCCAGCTACGCTGGGGGCGTCGTCGAGACGCCCGCCGCTTCGCTCATGAACACGGTGCTGCTGAAGCTCGAGGTCGCCAAGTGGTACGTCGGCCGCTATCAGATTGCTGACGGCAAGGTCGTCGTCGAGTCCTACTGCCCTTCCTGGAAGGGCCAGCGCTATGATGCCTGGGCCTTCCTACATTTCGACCTGGCGATCACGTCCAAGACCAACCTTCGCCTGCTCGAGACGCGCGAGAAGCACCGGCCGCTGAACGGTTTCGACGGCGAACCCAGCTTCGCCGGACGGTCCTTCGTCCGCCTACCGCTCGAAGGCCCGATTACCGTCGAACAGACCTGGTGACCTCCGGAGCGGCCCGCGGCCGGACAGCGATAAACCGCGCCAACCTAAGCCTTCCCCAACTCCTCACCACGCTTGCGCGCGGCGAGCAGGGCCGAGGCGACGATCTCGCGGAACTTACCTGCTTCCAGGGCGTCGAGGCCGGCCTTGGTCGTGCCACCCGGCGAGGTCACCTGGTTACGGAGGTTAACGGGCGTCTCGCCAGTGGCGGCGAGGAGCGCGAGTGAACCGCTGAAGGTCTGGCGGACGAGCAACTTGGCCTGCTCGGGCGTGAAGCCGAGGGCGACGGCGGCCTCTTCGTAGGCGGCGACGTATTCGAAGAAGAAACCCGGGCCGCTGCCCGAGACGGCGGTGACGGCGTCGAACATGGACTCCGGGAGTTCGATCACCGGACCGAGACCAGAGAGGATCGCGTCGACGATCTGGGCGTCGGCCGCAGCGAGCGGGGTCGCCGAGCAACGCGCGCTGATACCCTGCCCGACCGCTCCGGGGGTGTTGGGCATGGCGCGGGCAACATTGCGAGCGGACGAAAAGAAAGTGCCGATGGTCGCGAGGCGCGTACCGGCGAGGATGGAGAGCACGAGCTTACCCTGCGCCAGCGAGGCATAGGACTTATCCAGATCGGCGAACTGCTGCGGCTTGCAGGCGAGCACGACCGCGTCGGCCCCAGCCAGCAGTTCGGCGGGCGTGGAAGCCACGCGGACGCCGGTGGCCTTGGAGAGATCGGCGGAGGTCGAATCATTACCTCCGATGACGGTGATGTCGGCCGGAGCGCAGGCGCCCGAACGGAGAAGCCCCTGGACCATGGCGCCTGCCATGCGTCCGGAACCGATGAAAGCGAGCTTAGGCATGATCAGAGGGCGCGCACGGCAGCGTCGAGGACTTCGCAGGCCTTGTCGATGTCCCGACCCTCGTGGGCGGTCGACAGGAACGCGGTCTCGTAAGGCGAGGGCGCGAGGTAGACGCCCTTGTCGAGAGCGGTGCGGAAGACTTTGCGATACAGGTCGCCGTTGGAGGCGATGGCCTGGTCGTAGTTGCGGACCTTCTCCGCGTTGAAGAAGAGCGAGAACATCGAACCGACCTGCGGGACCTGCAGCGGGATGCCCTTGGCCTGCGCGGCGGAAAGCAACGTATCGCGGACGCGGCGGCCGAGGACGTCGAGGCGCGTGAACGGGTCCAGCGTCTTGAGTTTGCGGACAGCGGCGAGGCCGGCGGCCATGGCGAGCGGGTTGCCGGAGAGCGTGCCGGCCTGGTAGACCGGGCCGAGCGGCGCGAGTTTGTCCATGATCTCGGCCTTACCGCCGAAGGCGCCGACCGGCAGGCCGCCGCCGATGATCTTGCCCATGCAGACGAGGTCGGGGACGACGTCGTGCAGACCCTGGGTGCCCGCGAGGGAAAGGCGGAAACCCGTCATGACTTCGTCGAAGATCAGGACCGCGCCATGCTTTGAGCAGAGTTCGCGCAGCCCCGCGAGGAAGCCCGCATCCGGGAGGATCAGGCCGACGTTGGCCGGGAAGGGTTCGACGATGAGGCCGGCGACCTGGCCGGCGTTGGCCTCGAAGAGCGCGGCGAGCGCCGGGAGGTTGTTGTATTCCGCGACCAGCGTGTCGGCTGCGGTGCCAGGCGTCACGCCGGCGGAGTCAGGATTGCCCTGCGTGAGCGCACCGGAGCCGGCCTTCACGAGGAGCGAGTCGACATGGCCGTGGTAGCAGCCGGAGAACTTGATGATCTTGTTGCGGCCGGTGTAACCGCGGGCGAGGCGGATGGCGGACATCGTGGCCTCGGTGCCGCTGTTGGTCATGCGGACCTTCTTGACCGCAGGGACGCAGGAGAGAATCAGCTCGGCCATCTCGACCTCGAGGGGATTCGGGGTGCCGAAGCTGGTGCCGCGGTCGAGGGCCCCGCGGATGGCGGCGCGGATGTCCGGGTCGTTATGGCCATGGATGGCCGGCCCCCAGGTCAGGACGAAATCCACGAGTTCCTGGTCGTCGGCCGTCGTCAGACGGGCGCCGTTCGCCGATTTCGTGAAGAAGGGGGTGCCGCCGACCGAGCGGAAGGCGCGGACCGGGGAATTGACGCCGCCCGGGATCATCGCGAGGGCGCGTTGGAAGAGTTGCTCCGAGGAATTCACGCCCTCTTGCGTATGGACGGACCCCGACGGGGCAAGGGTTGACTGGCGGGACGAAGCCGAAGCCGATTCACATGATGACCACGGGCGGAGCCGGCGGGGCCGCTGGCTGGCCGTTCGGGACAACGTCCGTTCCGAGGGTCAAGCGACCGGGCTCGGTCCGCTGCAACGGGGTGGGCGCCGCGGCGGGGGCCGCATTGAGCTTCGCCAGCTCCATCATGACCATGCCCGTGGTCCGTTCCCGCAGGGCGTTCATCTCGGCGAGGATCGTCTCCTTCTCCGCCTCGGAGGCGCGCGTCCAGGCGCGCTCGAGTTCATGGCGCCGATCGGTCAGGGCCCGGTAGTCGGGACTCTGGGAGGCGTTGACGAAAGCCTGGCCGGCCTTGGGGTCAGACTCGCTGAGAAGCTGGCGCAGCCGGCGGCCCTCCTCGCGGAAGTCGGTGAAGCGGGCCTCCATGACCGCGGCAGCCGCGGGTTCCTGCTTCGCCGGGGCCGCGACGACCGGCGCCGGCTTCTCGCGCTTGGCGGGACGGACGGACAGCTCGGGGGCCGAAGTGCGCGGGGTCGCGACCGGAGCCTCGACCGGGGCCGGCGGGCGACCGGTGACGAGGCCGGAGACGACGACGATACAGCCGAGGAAGAAGAGCAGGAGGAGGGCGACGGCGGACTTGTTCATGGCGGACAGCAGGATGGACAGGCGAAGGGTGGTCGGGTTGCCCTTCGCTAGCCGATTTCTAGTTAAAATACAAGGGGCCGGGACCTCGCGATCCCGACCCCGTGGGTCAGCGGCTCAGCCGGGCTTACTTCTTGTCCTCGTCGACGACCTCGAAGTCGCCGTCGACCACCTTGCCGTCCTTGGCCTTCTTCTTGCCCTCGGGGGCGGGACCGGCGTCGGCGCCCGGAGCGCCCGCGTTGGCCTCGGCCTGCTTGGCGGCGTCGGCGTAGATCGCCTGCGCGGCCTCGCCGAGCGGGGTGAAGATGGCCTCGCGCGCCTTCTCGAACTCCTCGGCGGTGGCGCCCTCCTTCTTCAGGAGCTCCTGACCTTCCTTGAGGGCGGCTTCGGTGCGGGCCTTGGTGTCGCCGGGGAACTTGTCCCCATTGTCCTTAAGCTGCTTCTCGGCCTGGAAGATCACGGCGTCGAGCTGGTTGCGAGCCTCGACGAGCTCGCGGGCGAGCTTGTCGTCGGCCGCATGCAGCTCGGCTTCCTTGCGGAGCTTCTCGACCTCCTCCTTGGAGAGACCCGAGGAGCCGGTGATGGAAATCTTCTGCTCCTTGCCCGTGCCCTTGTCGATGGCCGAGACGTGGAGGATACCGTTGGCGTCGATGTCGAAGACGACCTCGATCTGCGGGGTGCCGCGCGGGGCCGGCATGATGCCGTCCAGCTTGAACGTCCCGAGCTTCTTGTTGTCCTTGGCCATCGGGCGCTCGCCCTGCAGGATCACGATGTCCACCGCCGGCTGGTTATCGGCCGCAGTCGAGTACACCTGGGACTTCTTCGTCGGGATGGTGGTGTTGCGGTCGATCATGGCCGTGGCCACGCCGCCCATGGTCTCGATGGAGAGCGTCAGCGGGGTCACGTCGAGCAGGAGCACGTCCTTGACGTCGCCCTTGAGCACGCCGGCCTGGATGGCCGCGCCGATCGCGACGACCTCGTCCGGATTGACGCCCTTGTGGGGCTCCTTGCCGGCGAGACCACGGGCGATCTCGATGATCTTGGGCATGCGGGTCATGCCGCCGACCAGCACGAGCTCGTCGACCTCGCTCATCTTGAGGCCGGCGTCCTTGAGGCAGGACTCGAACGGACGGCGGGTGCGCTCGGAGAGGTCGTCGCAGACCTTCTCCATCTGGGCGCGGGTGAGCGCGATGTTGAGGTGCTTGGGGCCGGAGGCGTCGGCCGTGATGAACGGCAGGTTGATGTCGACCGAGTTGGAGGACGAGAGGGCGATCTTGGCCTTCTCGGCTTCTTCCTTGAGACGCTGGCGGGCCATCGGGTCCTTGGAGAGGTCGATACCCTGCTCCACGCGGAAGCCGTCGACGAGCCACTGGATCAGGCGCTCGTCCCAGTTATCGCCGCCGAGCTCGGTGTCGCCGTTGGTCGCGCGGACCTCGAAGACGCCGCCGCCGATCTCGAGCACGGACACGTCGAAGGTGCCGCCGCCGAGGTCATAGACCGCAATCTTCTCGTCGCCCTTCTTATCGAGACCGTAGGCCAGGGAGGCCGCGGTGGGCTCGTTGACGATACGGAGCACCTCGAGACCGGCGATGGTGCCGGCGTCCTTGGTGGCCTGGCGCTGCGCGTCGTTGAAGTAGGCGGGCACGGTGATGACGGCCTGCGTGACCTTCTCGCCCAGGTAGGCCTCGGCGTCGGCCTTCAGCTTGGCGAGCACCTTGGCGGCGATCTCCTCGGGCGTGAAGACGCGGGGCTTGCCGTCGACTTCGCACTCGATGGCGGCGTCGCCGTTCTTACCCTCGACCACCTTGTAAGGTAGTTTGGAGGCGATGGCCTTCACCTCGCCGAACTTGCGGCCGATGAGGCGCTTGGCGGAGAAGACCGTGTTCCTGGGATTGGTCACGGCCTGGCGCTTGGCGGCCTGGCCGACGAGGGTGTCGCCGTTCTTGGTGAAGGCGACGATCGAGGGCGTGGTACGCGCGCCCTCGGAGTTGGGGATGACGACGGACTCGCCTGCTTCCAGGACGGCCATGCAGGAGTTGGTGGTGCCGAGGTCGATGCCGATGATTTTGCTCATGATAGATGCTGGGTTGGTTTGAAACAGTATAGGCAGGGCGTGTGCCAAGGAAACGGGGCCGATTTATTGGGGTTTTATCGGCCTAGGGATGGGCCATCCCTGTGTCAGACGGGGCGAAAGGACAAAGTGTCACACTGCTTTGACCCGCCAAGGCTTCTCCGTTGCCCTGCCCCCACCCTTGGTTTCACTCCCTTTCCCATGTCGGCCGACCCCTCCCCCGCCCTCCGCCTCCGCCGCTTGCGCGCCTCGGCCGGCATCCGTGCGATGCTGACCGAGACCACGGTCGAACCCCGCCACCTGATCCAGCCGCTGTTCGTGACCGAAGCCGATGCGCCGGAGCCGATCGCCTCCTTGCCGGGGATCAGCCGCATCCCGCTGACGCAGCTCGCGGCCAAGTGCGCGGAACTCAGGCTTCTGGGCATCCATGGGGTCGCCCTCTTCCCGAAGATCGACCCGCGCCGTAAGACGGCCGAAGGCGCCGAGGCGCTCAACCCGTCGAACCTCGCCCTGCGCGCGATCCGCGAGGTGAAGACAAAGTCGCCGGGCACCGTGATCTTCGCCGACATCGCCCTCGACCCTTACACCACGCACGGCCACGACGGCATCCTGACGGAGGACGGGCAGGACGTGGCCAACGACGCCACCGTGGAATCGCTCGTGAAGATGGCCTTGCTGACCGCGCAAGCCGGGGCCGACTTCGTGGCGCCGTCCGACATGATGGATGGCCGCGTGGCCGCCATCCGCCGCGGGCTCGACCTCGCCGGCCGCACCTCCACCGGAATCCTCGCTTATTCCGCGAAGTACGCCTCCGCGTTCTACGGTCCGTTCCGCGACGCCGTGGGCAGCGCCCGCCCCGCCGGCTCCGCGCCGATCTCCAAGGCCAGCTACCAGATGAATCCCGCCAACCGGAACGAGGCGCTCCGCGAGGCCCTGCTCGACGTGCAGGAGGGCGCGGACCTCATCATGGTGAAGCCGGCCGGCGCGTACCTCGACATCATCCGCGACCTGCGGGAGGCGACCGCCCTGCCGATCGCCGCCTACCAGGTCTCGGGCGAGTACGCCCAAATCCATGCCGCTGCCGAGAAAGGCTGGCTCGACCTGCGCGCCGCGCGCGATGAGACGCTACTAGCCATCCGCCGGGCCGGAGCCGACGTGATCCTGACGTATTTCGCGGAGGCTTACGCCCGCGATTTCGCCGCCCGGGGTTAACCCCGGCACGTATCGCCGCTGGGTTCGCTATTTTTCGTGTCAGGGAGGCCGGGGACGGGCATAAGAGGCCTACCCCCATGAGCCCCCGCCTCCTGCTCGCCGCCATGCTTCTGCCTTGGTCGGCCCTCGCCGCCCCCAAACCCGACATCGTCTTCCTGCTGATCGACGACCTGGGTTTCGCCGACTGCGGCTTCAATGGTGGCAAGCAGATCAAGACCCCGAACATCGACCGCCTCGCCAACGCCGGCGCGGTCCTCGAGCACCACTACGTCCAACCGGTCTGCTCGCCGACCCGCTCGACCTTGCTCACCGGCCGCTACCCGACGCGCACCGGTGTCTACTCGATCGTCAGCCCGCATGCGGGCTGGGGCCTGCCGGTCGCCGAGCGCACGCTCGCCGACGCCCTCAAGCAAGCCGGCTACTCCACCGAGATCGTCGGCAAATGGCACCTCGGCGAATTCAAGCCGGCCTACCTGCCGTTGGCGCGCGGTTTCGAACACCACTACGGGCACTACTTCGGCATGCTCGATTACTTCACCCACGAGCGCGGCGGTGAACTCGACTGGTATCGCGACGGGCAAAAGGTGAAGGAGGAAGGCTACACCACGCACCTCCTCCGCGACGAGGCCTGCCGCGTCATCGCGCGGCAACCCAAGGATAAGCCGCTGTTCCTCTATGTGCCGTTCAATGGCGTCCACGGCCCTTTCCAGGTACCGGAGACCTACCTGAAGCCCTACCCCGACTTGAAAGGCAATCGCCAGAAGCTCGCCGGGATGCTGGCGGCGATCGACGAGGCCGTCGCTAAGATCGAAGACGCCCTGCGCCAGGCGGGCCGGCTCGAGAACACCTTGATTGTTTTCTCCAGCGACAACGGCGGGCCGCCTCCCGGCGACAACACCCCGTTGCGCGACCACAAGGGATCGATTTTCGAGGGCGGCGTCCGCTCCGCGGCCTTCGCCTGCTGGCCCGGCCGCATCCCCGCCGGCCAGCGCCTGCGCGAGCCGATGCACATGGTCGATTGGTACCCCACCCTCATCAAACAAGGCGGCGGCTCGCTCGAGCAGAAGCTGCCGATCGACGGGCTCGACGTCTGGCCGATGCTGACGGCGAAGGCGGCCTCGCCCCACGACGCGATCCTCTGCGTCTCGACCCAAGGGCCCGCGCGGGCCGCCGTGCGCATGGGAGAATGGAAGTTACTGGTGAACGGAGGTGCCGCGGAAGCCGCCGAGGCGGAGGCGCCGAAGACCAAGGGCAAGAACGCCAAAGCCGCCGCCAAGGTCGAGCCGGTCGCGCTCTACCACCTGACCGCAGATCCGGGCGAGACGAAGAACCTCGCCGCCACCCAGCCGGATCGCGTCAAAGCCATGCGGGTCCGCCTCACCCAGTTACTCAAAGACGCCGTGCCCCCGGGTAGCTCGACCGCCAAATGAACCGACGGCTCAGCCTCCTCGTCGCCGCGCTCCTTTTGGCGGCAGGCCTCCGCGCGGACGAACCCCTCCGCCCGAACATCCTATTCGTGCTGGTCGACGACCTGGGCTGGGGCGACTTCTCCTGCTTCGGTAATACCGAGGCAAAGACCCCTAATATCGACCGACTCGCGGCCGAAGGACTGACCTTCTCCCAGTTCTAC
>Ga0209107_10001700_pt1 | contig 12304 bp, 7 predicted proteins | sample LakErihyJuly2011_2_FD_187460 | JGI IMG/M metagenome (GOLD analysis project Ga0209107, IMG submission 187460) | Freshwater microbial communities from dead zone in Lake Erie, Canada - CCB hypolimnion July 2011 (SPAdes) (version 2) | ecosystem: Environmental > Aquatic > Freshwater > Lentic >... | reverse complement strand
GACTAAAAGACTTTAAATTATTGATAATTTCTTTAATTATTTTAAAATCTAATTAAAATTGAAACTTCATAAATTTAAATAAAAAATAAAAATATCAAATATATAATTTTTTCATATTATTCAAAGTATATAATTACATAATAACATATGAAAAAAATTAAATTAGTTTTTTTATAATATTTATTGATTAAATTTCGTAAATAAATAAAAAAATATATATTTGCATATAAAATAATATTTAGCTATTTAATATTACAATACATATATAAATTGAATATAAAGATGCAATTTAAACACAAATAATCAAAGTAAAAATCATGATCAATAATTTGATATATTTTGGCATCTTTATGAAATTTAATTTATTGCATCGAGTAAAGTTGCATTTTAGTGAGAAATATTTTTCATTTCTTTATCTCTTATACTTTCAGCTATAGATTCTTCATCTTTAACTACTAAAGATTTTCTGTAAGGAAACCATGATACCTAATATTTGAAATATATTTATTACATCTAAAGTTTTATATAAACCAATTACATGGCTCTCATTACCTGTAAACTCAGTTTTATCTTTGAAATCAATGTAAGCCTTAAAATAAACATAGCTCCATAAATAATGATGTTTCTATATTATAAATTATAAAAATGATACCTTAATATGAAAAAGATATCCATTTTAGAAATTGTAAGATTTATCAATTTTTTCTCTATCATATGTACATATAAAACATTACTATGAGTAATTCTCTTCTTTAGCTGATAATTCAGCTTTAAGAGATCCAAATGTATCAATAATAATACCAGCAACCATTGAAATAAGTAAAACTGGAAGAATCCAAACGAATAAATTATCATATATTAATTTTTATAATTAAGATGAATACATGGTTCTTAAAACTCCTATTACTTCTCCATCTTCATCTAATAAAGCATCTGGTGGAATATGTGAATCTTCCCCTTACTTTAAAAATAAAATTGAATAAATTAACGTCTGGATTGCTTAAAAATGACCCAACTGCTCCTCCCTCCTTAAAAGTAAAACTAAAATTTTATAAAAAACATTTTCCTAATGTATCACAATCACCGTTTTAATACATATCAAATAGTGATATATAAGCATATAAAGTGAAATAGTATTCAACTAGAATAAATAATACGAATGTTAACATCAAAGCTTCTCTTGGAATTGTTACAGCTTTTATAACATTTTTTAAGATTTTAAATCTTAAAAATTCTACCAGCAGCCCCCAAGCAAAGAAAAATGGGTGAAACTTAAGTCCAAAAACGCAAAATACTATATAAAGCGAATAAAATACAAACTCAAAATCCAACAGACATGAGTATATAGATTTAATTAATGTAAAAAAGAACCAAGCAAATTTTAATAATTTATTGTTTACATCTCCATAATACCAATCATACCACATATCTCTCAATAATAATGGCGCTTTATTGATAAAAAAGATTGAAATAACCATACAAGAAAATACTATATTCAAAATACCTAATATAAACATTAATTGATCAGTCCAAGTGATATCCAATTAAAACCAATGATTATCATTTATACGATATTATTCAGATACATATTTATTCATATGTGTTCCATCTTCCCCCTGGAAAACTGGTTAGAATTTAGAGGTGTAAGAAGTCAAAATAACAAAATTTTGTATGAGTATTATTAAAAATGAAATATAGTCCCATAAATATTTATTGGAAGCGTAAAAATTAAGTAAAAAATTTGTCTCAAAGATTTCTCTAAGATGCTCTTCATGCTTCATGATCTCAATAAGAAAGGGGGATTTCTCCATAATCACTCGGAGTTTAGCTTTCTCGTCGGTTATATCTACTTCATCATGGAACTCTTCCTTATTCTCCTTAGGGAGCATCTTGCAAATAGGAAGTAAGGGGAAATAACATTTCGATATCTGGCTACCTCGGCAAAATTCCAACTAAACAGTCTTGTCGCAAAAGAATTGAAGTGCTTAATTTCGAATTTCTTTCTTCTATCGGAGTTTTGTTGCCTGTCTCTCTTTCTCCAGAAGTTCCTTCTCCTATTAGGATAAAGTTAGTTCCTTGGCCTTATCAGCGGCATCTTTCAAAGCGCTGAAAGATCTAGATATAAAAGTTGTACCAATTTTAGCCAGATTTTGAAAGATACTTGGTTTACTTCCCATAACATCAAGTTTTTAAATTTATTCAATAATTTTATCCTTAATTTCCTATTATTCAGGATCAAGGACTAGATCCTCCTCATCTAGCAACAAGATATTAATAATTATGTAAGAATTTAAACCAATTTCTAAAATAAGTTCATCTAGTTCAGTTTCCTTTTAATTTATGTCGATTTTATCTTAGCATTTGTTGAAATATCTCATATAGTAGGTATTTTTGTAGTGAGTATTATATTTTTGATAAATATCGACCAAATTATTCTCCAGTATTGATATTGGAATAGACCTCCTTATTCTTTTGCTTAGCCCATGCTCAGGATTCGTCATTTCTAGCATACTTATAATTGTAATAAGACATTTATGCTTAATTCTTGCTATATAGCCTCGATGTATATCTATTTTTTATTAATATAAATCATTTTTCATTTAAGTATCTTATTTTTATTCAATTTTATTTTATAAAGGTTCCTTTTCATCGAGATTTTTGGATAAAACATCATCACTTTCTGGTTGAATATCTTTTAATAAACCTATTTATTACATATTTTAATGGTCAGATCTTAGACCCATCCGTCTTTTTTTAAATAATTTGTCTTATACGGATATTTTATTATCTTTTAATTATTCGAGTTGTTACTAAACAGTTGCAGTTGATTCCTGAGTTTATTGACTCTGTCCTTTTTTTAATGATCTGTCATTCACTTTATTTTTTAAATAACCTGTTATCTTTGCTGGACTCATAGATAATTTATCGATATCAGTAGGTACAACATATTAATTAGGTTGCGTAAATTTTACTTTTTTGTTTTTTTACTTTTCATCTTATTTTATTATTTTATCTTATGAATTTTCTAAAGGTACAAGCTCGATATCTTTAATTTCAATATCATCTTCTTTTTGTCTTAGTTTTTATTGTTTAGATTGAGATGAGGGTTCTTGTTATATGTCTTATTTTTAATCCTCCTTAGATTTTACCGACTAATTTGGAGCATCTAACCAAACAATAGACTTTGGATCTTCTCTTAAAATACTGACTGACCATTCTAAAAATTTTGTTTAAGAAATGGTCAGTTGATTATCATTACATGGACCTTATATTAATTCAGTAAGAGTATCCATACTTTATAATATGGCACTAGCAGTTTAATTAGACATTTTTAACGATGTTAATAGATTCGTTACATTATTAATCATATTATAAGAAATTTTATTATTGTACTAATATCGAAGATAATTTTACATCTTATTATTATGCCCTTCACACAACAATTAAAGAAGTCTCAGTACACTTTATATGATAGGTTTCGATTTTTCTTTTTAACCACCTATACTGCTCTTAGTACCTTCAGATTTTTTTACAATATCAACTTCTTCATCAAAAATCATTTACAATTGTTTGAAAAATTTCTCTGATTAATTGTCGGACATGAATATTTAATAAATCGAATTTTATATAACAATATTACCGCCTTCTATCAGTGCGTTTAAGACACTTAGAACATTATAAAGATAAAATTAATCTCTTTATACATCTTACCAAATTAATTGCATGATTATTCTAGTCAATTACAAGGAATCCAATAGATTCTGAATTTTGGTTTTTTCTTCTTTTTGTTCCTCTTCAGTCATTTTTGAATCATTAACGTTACCTCTAATGAGAATATTTTTCATACATTTTAATACAAAAATCGAACTTAATTTCGACGAATTTTTCCCTTTGCAAAACTCTAAATAGTACAAAAACTTTATTATAATATCCTCTTTTTTAAGCAGTAATTCTTTATCCTTTGCTTCTTATGGGTTTTCGATAAGTTAATCTATATTAAGAATATTATAAATGAAATTTCGTCGTTCTTTTTACATTTAAGTTTTAACATCTTTATTTTTTTTAAATAAAAGCTTAAATTAATTCCAAAGAATTTAAAATTATGGCACTGTTTTCTTGGCATTATCTTCCTATGTTTCTTTAGATAATTCATCTTCCGATTTATGGCTATTAAATTTGAGCATCTTAACTTATTTTTTTAGTTTGGTCATATTTAGGTGAGTATCTATATGTTACTTTTAAGGTTCAAATTATTATCTATTATTAGCTTGATTTTAAATTTTATTATTCTCCTCTTCGTTATCAAAATTGAAATATTTTTATTCATTTTCTTGTATTTCTTTTACTATCTCATATAAATCTGGAAATTTTGATGATATTCTTAATTTAAACATAACTGCTAATTTTGCTAAATTATTGATACTAAATCCATAATTTATATTTTACTTATATAATTCTTTAATATCGAAAAATTTATAGAGATTTTCTATCACTATTTGACAAAAATTGTAAATTACTTTAGCTGATTCGAAGCCTTTAATATTTTATAAACTCATTATTGCAACTATAACAGAATCTTCCAAAAAATATTAGCAATAGCAATTTATAAGTGGGAGGAAATGTTAAAGAAAATAATGCATTTCCCATACAGTAAAGGATGGCAGTCTTTCAATTTTTTCTTATTCCATTTATATAATAGTAATAAAAGTTTATACGTTTTCTTACAAATGAATTCTTGATTTTGATAATGTACTGAAATACATCATCATTAAATCACAAAGATATTTTCTAAATTCGTATGAGTTTCGTGTTATTTCGTCATAATACACCTCTTATTCTAAATAATGAAGTAAGTTCTTAACTGAGAGATTTTAATAGACCTTAGTGATCCAATTATCCCCACCTATCAAATTTAAACAATCAGTTATTATTTAAACATACATTTCTATGTATTTTCTATTATTTTTTTCTTTATAAAACGGTATATTTTAAATACCTGGACATTTATGTTCAGCAATAAAAGGATTTAAGAAATTGACATTTTCTTTACTTAGCAATGATTTAAGGATCTTTAAAGGAATTATATTCGAATTTTCTTTTTTTGATAAATCAATATTAATATGAAAAGCTACTAAAAATTGATGATAATGACCATGAGTCTTAATAAGAAGTATAAGATAGTTCAAATAATCTTATGTTTCCGGTCTCAAACAATTTTAATAATTTGCTAAAAATAATAGATTTATAAATTCAACCTACCCGAAATTCAAATAGGTTTAATTTTCTAACAATGGCTTATATAATTTCAGCATTGTTTTTTAATTTTTTTAGTTTGCACATTTACAGAATTCTTTAAGAATTATATGTGTTAGATTGAAAAATTCGTAAATTTTAAGAATATATGTATATTTATAGCTAAAAAGACTTTCTTATTTTTTATCTCCTTGTGTTTTCTAAGGGTCGAAGTATGAGTAATTTTATTCACATACACTAGTACCCCCTGCTATATATTTTATAATCATTTCATGGCCCCTAAGTTGTTTTAAAATTTTCTGATTCAAAAATATTTCAGTGATATCCTCTTTATCTGCTAGCACATCCTGGAGATCTTTTAATTTATCGATAGTCACATCTAAATTATCTTCTGATTTTCTATCGTATTTACTAAGCTTTATAATCTACAACCAATTTTGTGAATACAGATGAAGGGCATGTAACTTGTTAATATTTCTGCTTATTATTTAATAGGAGTAATTTGAAGACTCTACTAAGTTAACTTTTTCCATGTTATGAAGAAGTTTCTTGCCCTAATTATTGTACCTTTGCATAAGTGAAATAAGAGAGTTAGAAAGTTCACTATTTTCGGAAAAATAAAATGTAAACAACAGAATCTCTTGAAAAGGTCTCATTAAGATTCTGTCGAAATCTCTAACTTCTATACATGAATGTCCTGTATAATTTTAAAAATTGTCTATATTTTTTGGAATTTCTTAACCAACTTAAACCTAATCGACTGGTATCAATGAGATTATATCTTCGGATAAATGAATATCTTATTTTTTTTTATCAGATTTTGAATATTTTTTATAAAAAACATTTTAAAAATAACCTATAACATTATCCAAGTAAAAATCTTCCCTCCAATCTAAAAGATAGTCAAAAACTTTACAAATTTCGATTTTTATTTTAATTTCGGGTGATTGTTCTATGTCGAGTTTTAAATGCACTTTTTAATAAGTTTTATTCTAATATTTTTTAAGTAATTTCAAAAGAATTTAGTACATTTTAAGGAAATCTTAAGTATTGTGATTATCGTGCGATTTTGATTTAATCTTTATCCCATCTTTCTCTACTTATTCTTCCTCTTCCGCCAGTCCTAGCATCACTAATACCCCTTTAAAATGTTTAAAGATTCCTCCACCGACATCTCCTAAGTTTTATAAACCGACTAATTTAATAACTTGTTGCTATTTTTTTTAATTTTGGATCCATTTACGTTTAAGTGGTGGCAAGTGGGCACCTAACTCATTACAATAATTTTCATCGTATTCTAGCAAAAAAGCAAGATATTCTACAATCGTCTCCATCAAACTATTGGATTCATGATTGCAAAAGTATGAAGTAAATATTCCAAATCTAAGCATAGTATAAAAAGATTTGACTATCTCAAGAGTCAAATTATTGTAAATTTTGTCTTTAATGAAAATAGGCTCATTTTTACTCTCTACTGGATGATCAACCAACTGATGTTTTTTATCATTTCTTTTGCAAACTGGAGCATTGGATTAATTGGTTATAATTTCTACATAGCAAGCCCTTAATATGGATTTAATCAAATTTCTAATTTATTTTATCTAATCTTCGTTTCCCCTAACTATAAATTGATATAAAAAATAATACTGTTCTTCTTAATGGATGGTGCATTAAGGTCAAATAAACTATGCCTAGAACTTTCGTTTTATTCGGTCATAACTTCATCATCACTTAACTAATTTTATATTTAATTAATTACCTGTTTACCTGTAAGAGATGTTATTCTTATTATTTCTAGTCAGTTTCAGTCAAAAAAATTCTTATCAAATTAGGTTTCTTTATTAGTATTCGCGGTTCCTTGTCTATATGAATATTTAGCAATAATTTGGCGAACAGAGCTTTCGTGTCTTATTTTATTTTTATATTTGACAAATATCTTATAAGATAAGTTGATTAAAAAATCTATTAAAAAGCCTTCCCACATGTAAAATTTCTATAAGAACACATTTTAGCATATAATTCCATCTGAGCTATAAAATATTTTTTTAATGACTAATCCTTTAATTTCTAGTCGAATTACTCGACACTGTAGTTTTTTATCTCATATTAATTGTTAATTTTTTCTCGTTTTTCTACAAAAATTTATCCTAATTCGTTTTTTATTTTTAAAAGGCAAATATATATTATAGGTCGATTATTCAAAAATGAATTAAAAATTTTTTCTTGATTTATAAAGATAGGCTGGTTATCAGCCTAACACATATCCCCGAGCAATACTAATACATCATTTTTAGTATAAGCTTCAAACCGAATCAATCTTTTTACTAAATTTTCAAACAGATAATCAATTGTTTTATCATTATTATCTCCAAAAATATTAGCATTATCGACGCTAAGAGCTAATACATCTTTAGGAAACTATAGATTATTGATTCAATTTAATATTTATATATTATTATTTAAGCAAACCTTAATGGTCTTACAAACAAAATCGCCATATCCTACATTGATAAAAAACCTGTCCAAAACATTAGAATAATATGATTAATTTTATTCATCGTTAAAACATGCGTATTTTATAATTTCGTACATTGCATGGGCAATAACAAATTTCTTTTTCAAGTGATGTTCAAAGATTTTCTGAAATTTATCTTTTTATTAATGATCTGAGGGTTTAGAGTACTGATGGAGTTATTCCTCACGTTCTTCATGACTCATAAATGATAATTAATCAAGAGCTATTATATCCATGCTAGGGGACATATTAAGCGTCATAAATTCATCCTTTTTAGGAAATATTTTAGAAGATACCCAACATATTAAACCGAATACACATGATTCTCTTAGTAATTTTTGTCTTCTTTTTGAAGGATATTAAAATTCTTCATCTAATATCATATTTTAAACTAAAGAATTAAGTAAAAAGGACTCAATATTTTTTAGAATTTTCATTATTGTTGAATAATTTTTATCAAATATATTGAATTTTTTTTATTCTTCTTTAATAACATCAAGCGATCTTCCTACATCAACTACTTTCAAAGTTAGGTCACAAATGCTAGGGATGCTAGTATAAAGGAAATTAGTCTCCCATACATCATGAAACTAAGCTTTTCTCATTCTAAAAGTATTAAGATCCTTTAAAAATTAATAAATTTTTATCTCGATTTTATCTTGATCAACTCCTATGTAATTTTGAGTGTCTATATGCTACAATCTATAATAAGCATTTATATTTACGTTATTTTTGTTTTTGTACTTACTCATTAAATTTTCTATATTTTAAAAACAAAAAAGCGATTTTTTGTCTTTTACATAAGTTAATCCTATTGTTTTTTTTTCCAAATAAAGATATTTGCCTGATATGAAATGACGCATCCTAAAGGGCATATGCCATTCAACTTTTCCCCCTGTCTCAAAATTATTTGATTCAATTCTCCAAAGCCCGTTTGGATCCATTTCAAATGAAGAAATCATCTCTTATTGGACATTCGAATCAGCGGTTTACAAATTCTCTATTTAAGTATAGTTTATATAATATTATTGAAAAATTTCTTTATTAAAATGATTAATATTATTTACCATCCTTTAATTACTAAAGATTAATTTCATTTATTTATATATCCCACAAAGGGGCCTTATGTTTATTTTTTATTTTAAAACATTCTTTGAACGGGTCTTTCAATCGGTTAGCAGATAAATAATATTTGAATTCACTCAATACAACCCATATAATATCTCCAAAATTTAATTGCTAAAAGCTTTCTGAATTATCCTTATCAATGATCGGAAGATTATACAAATTTAATCTAAAAAAATAAAAAAATAATTTACTTCCAAGCCTTTTTTTCATCAATTGAACCATATAAGTATGCACTCTCATTATTTACCGTATTCTTTTTCTCTATCCCTATTTAATTTTTATTAGAGTAATCAGATTCTTTATAATCAACCGTTATAAAAGGATTCCTACCATTTTGAGACTCACTAGATGATAAATAAAATAGCTCTTCTTCGTATACAAAATTATCATTTCTTTGAAGTTGTAATTGTAGACATGGTATAAACCTAAAAAAACAATATTCATTAGGATTTTCAACTAGTTCAATACTTTAAAAATAAAATAAAAAGACTACAAATATTTTTCTGGGTCAGAAGTGTTCATGCACATATATTTCATAGTATTCAAATGAAATAGCATGAAGCTAGAATTAACCAGCAATATTTTTTCACCCTTACTTCTTTCTTCAGTGGAGGAATTAAAATTCAACTCGCTCAATAATTTGTTTCGATATTCATTTATTTTCTGTTTTCTTTCACTAAATTCTAAAAGAATATTATTTTTTTATTTAAATATTTACTTCCTTTAGTTGGACCTTTAGCCATATCCTCTTATATCATTTCAAGGATTTTATTCTAATACTTAAAGCATGTCATGTTAGGAAATGGTAAGATCATAAAGATACAGTAAGAAAAATCAATATCCTTTGAAACTGTTTCGCCAATTTATTATGTAAATTATTTAAGTTATATATTTTAATATTGGTATCCTTCTCCATATAAATACAATTAAAAATTATCCTCCAAATTAAAAAATATTTAGGAACCAAAGGTAACTAGCTTTGCAGGTTTATTCATTTTATGATCACTCATTGAAAAAATTTATATATAAAAATTACTTAAATATATTTTTTAAATTATTTTTTAATAATAAAATTTGATTATATATATTTTAAATTTAAGAATATTTATTTGTCAATTAAATAATTTTATTTTTATTATTTATAAAAAAAATTTATTATTTTAATTTTAATAGCGAATTATAATAAAATAATTAAATATAGGCCACAAATATAAATTAATTAAAATATGTAAAAGTGCAGTTTGTTGATTCGTCAATCCCTCCTGGTTAAAAATAGCTTTTCTATGAAATGTTCCAAGTTATATAGTTATGGCTCATAGTTTGCATCATTCAAAAGGTTGAATTAAAATATATTTATGAATTTTTGTGCCACTAATGCCTCCTAGCCTCCTGAATTTTAAAAAATGGATTCATAAAAAATGACTTTTAAAGTACACTAATATTATTTAAATACTAGGCAGAAACAAAAAAATTATTGGACATTGTTGCAAAGTCCTTATACACTGACAAAGATGTATTTGTGAGAGAATTACTGTCTAATGGCTCTGATGCATGTGAAAAATAAAGATTTAGATAAACTTCATAAGTGGAGACTTAAGAGGGGGGTTCAGAACTCTCTAAACTATAAATAAATGTAACACTGGACGAAGCTAGAAAAACCATCACATTTTTTGACACGGGATGTGGGATGTCAAAAGAAGACTTGATAAATAATTTAGGAACAATTGCTAGGTCAGGATCTCAAGAATTTGTTCAAAATAATAAAGATGTGAATGATAAAATTATTGGGTAGTTTGGTGTCGGATTTTATTCATCTTTTATTGTCGGAGATAGTGTCGAGGTAATTAGTAAAATTGAAGGTCAGGATCATGCACACATTTGGGTATCTGATGGGTCAGGAGATTTCGAAATTTCTAAAATTTAACATCCTGGATTTGAAAGAGGTACTAAAATCACAATTCATTTGAGACCTGATTGTTTATAATTCGCTAAAAAAAGTGATATTTAAAAAGTAGTTTAAAGATATTCAAATTTTATTAATTTCCCTGTTTAGATAAATGGTGAATAATTTAATTTGGTTTCTGCTATATGGACCAGGGGTAAGGCCGAAGTTACAGATAATGATTATAAATAATTCTGGGAGTATATAGCTAATACTAAATTACAATACAAGTATAAACTTCATTATTTTACTGATGCTCCTGTCTCAATCAAATCGTTACTTTACATTCCTACAGTACACACAGAAAAATATGGATTAAGTGTTGAGGAACCTGATGTCCATCTTTATTCAAAGAAGGTCCTGATAAAGTAAAAGTGCAGGGAATTACTGCCAAATTATCTAAGATTCGTTAAGGGTGTTGTAGACTGCGAGGACATCCCACTAAATATTTCAAGAGAAAATTATCAAGATTCAGGATTAATAGCCAAATTAAATGGAATAATAACAAGGAGAGTTCTTAAAATGATACATGAAGAATCCGAAAAAGATAATGCAGAATACCTTAAATGGTACAATGAATTTTAGATGTTTTTGAAGGAAGGATTAGCAATGGATACTAATAATCAGGAATAAATCATGAAATTAATTAGATATACTGCTAATTTTGACAACGAATTAATTACTATGTAGTAATACATTGATAAAATGAAAAAAGAATAAAATAAAATTTATTATATTCTTGCGTAAAATAGACATGCCGCTCTATAATCTCCTTATTATGAGCCTTTCAATGGAACTGATGTGCCAGTTCTTTTTCTAACCATCCATATAGATGAAATGGTTTTTAGACAATTAAATACTTTCAAAGGATATTAATTTGTCAACATAGAAAACGAATAAGAGGTTGTTACACGAGAAATGAAAGAATTAAACAAAGATAAAGAAGAAAAATTACAATAAGAACAAAGTTAATAAGAGTAGATTGATCAAGTAAATTTTTTGATAAAATTTATAGAATGACTTGACTTCATTTAGTCTGTGGTGTAAAAACGAATTAGCACCTACCATTACAAAGGTCATTATCTCCAAAAGATTGAAAGAGTCACCTGCTGTAGTTACTTCTAATCTTTCATCTGGTATGAGATAAATGATGATGATGATGGATAAATAGGTATTAATTTATTATGTATATATTTTAGACTCAGGAATAAATGGAACAATAGAATAAAGATCTTACATTAGAGGTTAATCCAAGACATCCAATCATGATAAAAATAAATAAACTTCGAAAGACAGACACTAAAATTGCTACTTTAATAGTTAGATAATTAGTCGATAATTGTATGATGTCTTCTGGAATTATGACTGATCCAGTTAAATTTGTGGATAGAATCTCGATTTTAATGAATAATGTGCTAGATAATTCTCTTGAAAAGGTTGGGCTAAATTAGTTTGTTTAGTCCGAG
>Ga0209107_10001697_pt1 | contig 12319 bp, 33 predicted proteins | sample LakErihyJuly2011_2_FD_187460 | JGI IMG/M metagenome (GOLD analysis project Ga0209107, IMG submission 187460) | Freshwater microbial communities from dead zone in Lake Erie, Canada - CCB hypolimnion July 2011 (SPAdes) (version 2) | ecosystem: Environmental > Aquatic > Freshwater > Lentic >... | reverse complement strand
CCTCTTGCAGTTTATCTAGCAACCAGTTGGTTTGTGCTTGCCGCAGTGATGTGGGTGGTAAGGTAGGCTTTGGGATTTCCGCTGCTAGGACTTCTTGAGTCATAGACTTTAGTGCTGCGTACTGTGGTAGTTCATGAAGATTAGGTGGGTTTGGCATCAGCAATGTTTTCTATAATTAAGTTGTAAACTTGTTTAAAGCAGTCAGCACGTTGTGTTTCTGCAACTGCTGCGTCAAATGTAGTAAATGCTGCAGTAATAGGCGTTTCTTTGATAAGCCAGCAAGCTTCTGATAGCACTAAGTTTGTGTACTGCAGCAGGTCTACAGTGCCGTCTTTGCGAGTTGATTGATTGAGTAGGTCTGGGATGTTCATCGTGACTCCTGATAGTTGTGAAGATCATTCATAAAGCAAGAAAAACACCAGAGCAGCGGAGCCCAAGCTGGATACTGTAAACCTTCTATCCATCCAAAAATGTAAAATAAACAGGCTGTACCTGTTAACCAAGGCATTAATTTAGTCATGTGTGTCCCATGTTATTTTAGGGTTGTGTTGTTCGTATGCGGTTACCAAGTCTGCTAATGTCCATACTGACATAGTCTGTACGTCGTCTAGCCAATCGCCAAACCTACGCCAGTCATAGCTAAGCATTGGTGGCACACCGATCTCGTCACCATAAGGCTCGTCAGGAATACCACGTATGTCTATACGACCACAACTATATTGCATAATAATTGTTTCTGAAGTAAAAGCTTCACCCTCAGTGGTAAACATTGTGTTTTCAATAGCCGTTTTAGTCTGCTTCTGGGTAAGGCCACGGTCTCGGTACCATTGCATCGACACTGGCCCCATCCAGTTTGTTGAGTAAGTTATCATTTGTAATTTGTTCCAAGTAATCTACTAAAGCTTTTTCAACGAAAGCGTTGAAAGTCATGTCACACTCGTGAGCTTGTTTGAATAGCACAAGCAACTCTTCGTCTGAAAAGTCTAGCGGAATCTCTACTCTGTTGTCTTTTAATTTAATCATTTTATACCTCAAAATCTTCTTTAATCCAGTACGCGCAATCTTTTGCTAAAGCTCCGTCACCTTCTAGTCCTGCACATTTAGCAGCCATCTCCATACAGATATTGGCACATTGTTTGGCAACTAATTGGGCAAACTTTTCTAGTTCATGGTTAATGTTGTGACCATCAATAGGGTCATTGTGCATATTTAGTCCTGCTTTTTCAGCAAGTTCTTTAATTAGTTTGTTCACGTTACACATCCAAATCTACGTTAGTGCCTTTGTCCAAGTCTAGTCGTAAGTTACGACGAACTCGGTCAACTATAATCTTTTCAAATACTTTTGCTTCTACACGAGCACGATAGTCTTCGTCTTCCCTGTCCCTAAGCCGCAGTTTTTGAGCTTGGTAACTGGCAAGCAATCTGTCTTCAATAGTTATTTTCATAATTATCCTTTTCAATAAACTATTATAACACAAAACAAAAGGGGACTCAAGCCAATAATTTTTAGCTTAAGTCCCCTTGGGGTTACTTGCGAGGCTTTTTAGGCTTCTTGGGTTTGTCAGGATTAGCTTCAGTTTCTGGTACAGTAACTATTTCGTTGTACCCAGGTTTGTGAGGCATTACACGAGTAGGAACTACTGTAGGCGGATTAATGTGCGTAATAGGCTTGTTAGGATCAGGCTTTGCAGCTTTAATAAGCTGTAATAAAGTTGACATCATGGTTTAGGTCCTCGTGGAAAAGGCCAAGCTGCCTGTGGATTGATTGGTGTTGGCTCTAGTTCTGCGGCAGCTTCTTTGTGCCAAATCTTATCGCCAACTTTTGCGTTCCAGTTGTCAATGTTGTCTAGAGTATCTGCTTTAGTTGCCGCTTTCCACTGATCTACCATATCAGCTTCAGGCTTTAGAGGCTCTAGAGGCTCTTGATACGGCGGTGTAGCTGCTTTTTGATACTCAAATACAAAATAAATGCAAAATAAACAAAGCGCAATAACCACTAATAATGCTTCTATAGTCATGTGTTTTTCTCCTTTAATTTAGCTTCAATGGCTTGGGCAAATTCATAAAGATTTTTGCCATAAGCGTTTAAATTCTCCATGATTGCACCTTGTTCTTGCTCTGTTAGCCCTGTCCATGTAGGCTGTTCGGGAAAATAATAAGGCTGACCCTTCATTCTGTTTTCACGCATAATGCGTTCAAACTCGTCGTCTTCATCTGTGTTCGTCATAGTTTAATCCCATAAATTTTCATAATACTTACCAAACAGTTTGAAACCTTTGGTAATACGACGCTGTTCAAGTTCCATAGCTTCGTAGTCACACTTGTAAGTGTGCTTTGGTCCATGACCCATTGTAAACATTTTAGCCTTGCCTGTGTCATCCCACTCACAAGGTTCTGAAGTCCAGTCGATTGTACCTGAAGAATATTTGTCTTGCCAAGTGCCATCAACTTTTGACTGAAACGCAAAAATCATTTCATCCAATACCCAGTCCCAACGTAGGAAGTGGTTTGAATCTGTGTCATGCTCATTCTCTTTAGGCTCAGCATTACTACTCCACAAGTGCTTTGGAACATCTGTGTCCAAAACATTAGGAGCTCCATGCTTGCTATCTTTTAATTGCTTTAGCATCGGCAAGATGATAAGTGCAAGAGTATGATCCATGCCCCAAGTATCCCACTTGTCGATACGGACATATACCTGACGGTGACGTTTTGACTCTGCCCAGTTGCAAAACTTGTTGAGGTTGGAGTCTGTACCATCTTTGTTTGAAGCTAACCAAGTTCCAAAGTCATGAACCCAGTCAGGCTTACGCATCATGCCAAACTCGTCAGGCACTTTTTTAGCCCAAAAGCAGAGTGCTTCAGCAATCTGATATGGTCCAATCCATGTTTTATATGGTCCGATTACTACTTTCATAGTGGGTAATTCCTGTTTATGTTAAAAGCTTCAAACTGTTCTAGTGCATTAACTTCATAATTGTTGGTAGCTGCTACAGCACCTGCTTTGAACGCTTCACGCATCCAGTAGTCAATAACATTAATGTTCTGTGAGTTTTGGGTAGTTGAGTATACCTGACGGCGATTGCTACCTGCTTCAGGGTAAGCATCTTCGTAAAACCATTTAATAAATTCGCGGTCAATGTTCATTTTATCTGCCACCTTTGTGTGATGAGTTTAAGTTTAAAAGTAGTGATTTATCAGTAACTACAATGTAATTTGACTTAGGCATTGGTACAATAGTGTGTTTGTAACGCTTGGCAACAGTTTCACCACATGGCAAACAGGTATGCCTGCCTAATCGCCAGCGATTAGGATTTACATCGCTACTACAAAGCACACAATAAAACATAATTTTTTCCTTAAATCAAGTATATATTATACTTTGATTTAAAACAAAAGTCAATCTTGATTTTTTCGAATTTGTTTGATTAGTTCGTCATGCATTTTGCGCATAACACCTAAATAGCTATAAATAGGAGCACGTTGACCAGGTAGCCAATCAGGGTTTAGTGTAAGCGCAAGCTCTTCGTCTGGAGTAACTAAAATAGTTTTTAAGCTTCCGTCTCGCCATCTGAGTTTTTCATAATGAATACGAACTGTAGGCATATTTTCGTTGCCTACTGTACCAACAGGAATTTTTTCTCCTTTGAAACCTTTTGGTCTGTTAACAGCTACACGGACGGCTCCTTCTATTTCTAATCTTTCTAATAACCATAATGGTAAATCTATGGGAATAATAGGTTCAAAGTCTTCAGTGTAGAGTATAACTATCATGGTTTTTTCCTTAATGTCCAAACATTTTCCGCTTTAGTTTCCCACAGCAACTCATCACCAGTTTTCCAACCAGTTTGTTCTAGTATTTCTTCGTTAAGCGGAAGTATTAAATCTTCGCCATCTTGTTCAAGATTAATTAACCAACGACTATTAGCCATTTCTTTTTTGCTTTGAAATCCACTCATTGCAGTCTCCTGTGATTGTTGTCCCATTTCAAATGCAACACGCAGCCATTTTTCACAAAATTCATTGCGTTCATGTTGAGTTTTTGCTAACTCTAGATGTTCAAAGAAGCGTTCTGATCTAAAACTAAAACCTTCTAGTTCTTCAAACCAGTCTTCAAATGTTTCATATTCTACCATACTGCCTCATTTCTAATAAGTTTGCGATGCTGAATCCAGCCACGCAAGTTGCCTGACCATAAATCAGAATTAGCTGAGACATGAGTAACACCTGGCTGCCATGTGTCAGGTTCAAACCTACACATTGAGTCAATATCCATAGGGGTAGCTTGATGCTCAATTGGACTGGCGTGTACAGGATCGTTTTCAATTAGTTGTTCCCAGATTTTAAACGCTTTGGAAAACGTAGGATCGTTTTTACGATAGCTAACTTGAGCGCAACAACTAGCACTAATGATCTTAGCATCTTCAAGACTAAGTCTGTTAAAATTCTCATCAAAATATTGTAGTTCATTAGTAGGTACATATTGAGCAATCGTAATATAAGGTAAATGCCATTCGCCTGGTTTTAGTTCTACAGGCAAGTGTGTTGTATAAGCTACAGTCATTGCTTCTGCTAAAGCTTTAATCTCTGGTTGTGCATCAGTATGATTGCGAAGATGAAAGAAGTTAGTCCACTCAGTGCCTGAGATAACAGTTTTCATAGTCATCCAAGGTTCTGTGATGCGGTTAGCAATTTGTTTGTGAACTGTAAGTTTGTGAGCTAAAGCATCTGCCCAGTGTAGTGCATCTTCCTTAGCCCGATTCCATAATTGTTCTGCTTCTTCAGCTACACTACTACCAACTTCTTCGTTGGCTTTCATACCTGGTTGGTTTTTACCCCAACTAACAGGAGTTGCAGGATTTGCACGAATAAATTCATGCATAGCCTTAACAGGTATAGCACGACTTGAGGCACTATTCTTCGATAACATACGATGTGTATTAAGTTCCGCTAAGATAAACCTAGGGTACTCAATCTCCATAGTAGTCATCCGTACACCTTTAGGGCATACGCTATCGGCAATAACTTTAGCTGAGATCAGTTTGTGTTTCATGTATTGGGTGTGTTAAAATTGTCATAGGAACTGCAGACCAATCTGCTACGTCTGGAAACAATGCTCTGTATTCGTATTTTTCATCTCTGTAAACTTCAACCCAAAGCTTGCCACGTCCAGCAAGTTTTAGATCGTAGTCTACTAATTTGCAAGTTTGGCGTATTTCGTAGTATTCTAGTTTTTTCATTACCAGCCTCCATCTGCATTACGCATTACATAGTTGTAAACTTTGGCATAATCTGTTAACCAAACTTCGGCTGGAGTTTCTCCATTAAAGGCTTTATTTGGAGAACTCCACCAAGTGTCCACAAGTTTTGACCCAAGCATTGCTGTTAACAATGCTTGGGTTCTTTGTTTAGCAACATATTCTGAAATCATATTACAATAGTTTTAAATGGATCAAATCCGTTAGTATCTGGCTCGCTAGAACCATGATATCCATGTGGGTTGCAGACTAAACGAGTATTACCAATTTCAAAGTCTGTGCAATCATGCGTATGACCAAACAACCAAGTAGTGTTCTTCATATCAGCAATCCAAGACCCTAAATCGTTAGCAAAGTAGTCGTTAAGTAAACCACCATCAGCTCTCCAACGTGGTGCAATGCACTCACGAGCAGGCAAGAAGTGTGTAACGACCACAACTGGCTTATCACCACGAGTTTCATAGCTAGATTTAAGGTACTCTAGGTGTTTATAGTACAAGTCATAAGCATGGCTTGTAGTAAAGTTTCTGATTTGACGAAAGTCGTTGATTGCACGTTTAGCAGCATTTTGACTAAAAAAGTTATCAGCAAAATTAGTCCACAATGTAGCACCTGTAAACATTACACCATCAAGTGTAACTGTGCCTGGACGTAAAAAGTGCGCTCCACGAGTCTGCTCGCATAAGTCAAGCAGTTTATCGTCAAAGTGCTTGACTGTGCTTCCATAGTACTCATGGTTACCAGGTACGTAAACAACCCGTGGAAAACCTTGGTCTAAGAAATGTTTGATAACATCCATTGTGTTTGTAGCTCCACTGGCAATGTCGCCAGCCAACACAAGCACGTCTTCGCCACGATATTCACTCATGGGATGAGTTTTATAAGGTAGGCGGAATTCTGTGTGAAGGTCGCTGAGCAGTCTGATTTTCATAAAATTTCTCTGTTAAGCCTATATTATAACACAAAACAAAAAGGGCAGCAAGCCAAAAATAATTAGCCTGTTTGCCCTTTTGCTTATTGGTAAAAAATGTGGTTACCTATTCTGGCAACTAATTCTTTAGTTTTATTCCATTGCGGTTGTACTGTTAAATTGTGAAAGTACAAAGCCTTGAAACTTGGTAAGTGTACTGTGCCTACCACCACGGCTTTAGCAATTGCTTGAGCTTCATGCCAAGCTGTTCCACGAGGCTCACGATGCCGCTCCATAGTCCACGAAAATTGATGTTTTGCATATACGACTCCACAAATACTTGATTGAAATTCGGTGCGGTGTGTTACACGATTAAGTGTAACTTGTGCAACGGCTATTTTACCATGCATAGGCTCTCCCCGAGCCTCATAATAAATATTTTTGGCTAAACATAATAGTTCAGCATTAGTAGCTTTTACTGTTTGATATGCAGTATTAAGTACTATTTCTGCCTTACTTAGTGGCAGAGCTATCAGAGTTCCCAGTAGTATTGGAAGTAGCGCTTGTTTTAGCGTTAATTTCATCTTGTAACCTCTTATTCTGTTCTTGGAGGCGAGTTATGGAATCCATTAACTCGTTTTGCTTATTGGTAAGCTGAGTAATAGCAACAGTACCAAAGTTTAATTGATTTTGCAAATTTTGAAGAGCTTTAGCTGCTGCTAATGCTGTGCGATTTGGTGGTCGTGGTTCTGTGTAAGTAGTACCATCAGGTTTAGTTATTGTAACTGATTCACCATTAACCAAGTTGTTAATTAATATATCGTAGCTCATGCTTGTAGTTTGTGTAATGAACTTTCAATTATAACACAAGACCAAGCATTGATCAAGTGCGTTTTTAAGGTCAGCGCCAACCACAAAATGAAATTGTCTTGAAAAATATTTGCCACAGTGTTATAATAGACAGACTCGGAGAATTTTAATGTCAACTCAACCAAATTATACAGCAGAACTAGAAGCACTTATCTTAGATGTGCTGCTACCAGTATATGAACAACATTGTCGTCAACGTGGCATTGCTTCGTTACGCAGTGAAATAAACCCTGAACTACTAAAACAGTTGCGTAAGAAAAAGACAGTTCCCCGACTATTTATGCCTAAACCTAAAGATAATCATGCCTAAACAAGATGAAATAATTACCCTTACAGATCCTGATACAGGTGAGACTATGCAGCTCCCTAGTAGTATTATTAAAAATCATATTGAACTACAAACAGTTGTAGGAAAATTACCTAGTGGCTCAGCACTTAAGTTTGATGATGGCAAATTGCCGTTTCATTTATTGAGTACCGAAGCAATGAATCAAACTGCAGCAGTGCTAGCATTTGGTGCAGAAAAATATGCAGAACACAACTGGCGTAAAGGCTTTGTGTGGAGCAGACCCTTAAGCGCAGCAATGCGTCATATTACAGCGTTTAACGCTGGTGAAGACAAAGACCCTGAGTCTGGACTATCGCACTTGGCTCACGCAGCTTGTTGCATTATGTTCTTACTCGAATTTGAGAAGACTCATAAAGAGCTAGATGATCGATATAAGCCCTAATTATAAAAGACTTGCCAAGATTTTAAACAAAACTCGCAAGTCTCTTACCCAAACCTGTCACGAACTGGGTATAGATGTAGATGATATTGAAGACCACATACTTGTAGAAGTAATTGATCAATGTTCGCATTGTAATATATGGTCACAACAATTAGTAAAAGATCTAGACTATAATCCTGTATGCCCTACTTGCGTTAGGCTAACTGGATTATAGACTTGACAAAACAATCTAAAACTGCTATAATAATCAATTACCGACAAATATAAACACAAAATGTTCAACCAAAATATTCAACGCATTGGCTTTGCCTGCAAAGTTCAGATTTCAGAGTCAAAAGCTGACCCTAAACTGAATCAAAGCGGCACGACTATTAAGTGGCTCAGTTCACAAACACCTGATCGTGCTCGTGAACGCTTATGGGATTTGATGCGTTCAAATATTCAAGCATTGTCTGCACAAGTTGAATGGCTAGGCAAGCAACCACCAGAGTTGCGTATGTTCAGAATTACTAGCGACTTGCTTACAGCATATACTCATGACGACTATATGCCATTTTACTTCGAGCCTGACGTTGTTCAATTCCTAGAGTCTAACCTAAGCAGAATTGGTGATCGTGCTAGGGAATTGGACATTCGTCTTTCATTCCACCCAGGACAGTTTTGTGTGCTTGCTTCAGAACAAGACCACGTTGTTGAAAACTCAATTTTAGAGTTTGAGTATCACTGCGACTTAATCCGTTACTTAGGTTACGGTAAAAAGTTTCAAGACTTTAAATGCAATGTACACATTGGTGGTAGACGCGGTCCTGAAGGTATCAAAGCCGCACTAAAGCGTCTGAGTCCAGAAGCACGTAATTGCCTAACCATTGAAAACGCAGAGTTCACCTGGGGTCTTGATAGTTCCCTAGAATTAGTTGATCATTGTGCCTTAGTACTAGACATACATCATCACTGGATTCACACAGGTGAATACATTACACCTTGTGATCCCAAGTTCAAACGTGTTGTCGACAGCTGGCGCGGTGTTAGACCAACAATGCACTATTCAGTCTCCAGAGAAGATGTGCTTGTTGACCATGATCCGTATATTCGACCAGACTTAGAACAGCTTAAAACAAGTGGCTTTACTGCAGCAAAACTTCGCGCACATTCAGAATTCTACTGGAATCAAGCGTGCAACAAGTGGTGCTTAAGTTTTCAACCACACGCAGATATTATGTGCGAATCAAAACAAAAAAACACAGCATCACAAGAACTATATGAACAAATTTGAAACAGGCACTAAAAATGCAGCAATCTTTAAAACAACAGCTCCTTATAGTAATCACTATCAAGGCAGTGATCCTCGCTGGCTTTTTGTGTGTAGCGCTGGGTTACTGCGTAGCCCAACAGGTGCTGCACTAGCTATCCGCAAAGGTATTAATGCCAGATCGTGCGGTAGCGAAATAGATTTAGCGTTAATTCCTATTAGCGCTAATCTTGTTATGTGGGCAGAAAAAATTGTTTTTGTAAACGAAATCAATTACCTCGACACATTAGCACTATTTGCAGATCATCAAAAATTACACAATTTAGTAGTAGTAAGATCACTAGTATTAGATATACCTGATATGTACGAATACAACGATCCTGAACTTGTCATAGAGTTTGAAAAGCAAATTGATTGGGTTAGAGAGTTTGCAGGCAAAACCATCTATTAATTTAGACTTGATTTTGTTTGCTTTTTGTAGTATAATATACGTTACTTTGGAGAAAAACATGGCTGGGTATACAAAAGAGTTTTTAGTTGATGCTTTTATGAGTCGTTACCTTGGTTGCGACCACTTGTCAATAGAAAAACTAGAACGACTGGAAATTATGGCTAACGATCTTTATGATCGTGTTGGTCGTGATCAGTTTCGTGTATACGCCTGCTTAGATGCAGAAGCAATTCGTGAATATAAAACTAAGGTAACAGCATGAAAATAAAAGATTTAATCAAAGAATTACAACAACACGATCCTGAGATGCAAGCTATTCGTGCAGGCTACGAAGGCGGAGTTGAGTTTGTTTCGAGCGTTAAGTGTTTTGAAGTTGCACTAGATGTTAATCTAGACTGGTGGTATGGCAAACACGAAATTGTCTTACATGATTTGCAACGTGAAGAGTTGCGAAACTATGAAAAAACACAGGCTGTTCTTATATCATGAAAAAATTACCAAAAATGCGTAACTTAGTAGTTATGCATATGATTAAGCGTAAGTGTGGGGCGCATAAAAAGACTCACAAACAATTACGCGGTGTACTAAACCGCAAATTAGAGGACTAATATGGCTACTACTCCAGTTAAACCTATGAACCCATACCACGATGACACTTGCCCTTGTGCAATGTGCAAGGGTATGTACCCTAAATATAAGTAAGGAATCTTATGAAAACTAAACAAATGGGAGCAGTCCCTGCAGGTGAAGGCGTACACTATACCGAAGGCTATGCAGAAAAACCTAATCCTAAAACAGGCGTGGATCCACGAGATATTCTACCTGGAGGCGTTGAAGTAATGCCAGTAAACATTACCGTTGCTGCTGGTGTAACGCACGAAGGAGACATGGGTCGTCTAGGCAAATCAGAATGAATCGCCAAGAGCTTAATGCTAAAGTTATCAAATTATTTGAAACTTATGCTGAAAAACTAGAACAAATAGTTGAAAAAGCTAAATCAGTTAAAACTGGAGATAGCGTTAGTTGGGGCAGCAGTGGTGGCACTGCTCGTGGAAAAGTAACTAAAGTAATTACTAATGGTAGTGAACAAGTACCTGGTAGTAGTTTTAAAATTACTGGCACTCCTGAAGACCCAGGCGCACTTATTCGTGTGTATCGCCCAGATGCAGATGGCAAGTATGCAGCAACAGATACTATTGTTGGACACAAAGTAAGTACACTAACAAAAATCTCAGCACTCTAATAACCACTCGGGTTTAAGGAAACCAGAAAACTATCCTTACAGCAATTCAAGCAGGGCTGTGTAAATATTTCTTGAATTTTTCACACACAACACAAGGAACCATATGTTCACACCCGATTTTTATATTGATTTATTTCAATCTTCAAAGCGTCAGTTTACAAACCAAGTTTACCAAGACGAAACACTTAACAAAGCCTGCAATGCATTTATTGACGCTCAAACAGCGTTTGCTAAAATGATGGCTAAGAATTACATTGACTTATCCAAGTACAATGCAGATACAATGAGCAAAGTATTCTTTCCTCAAAAGGACTCAAAATGAACCCTTTTGAAATTCGTGCAGAAATGTTAAGAATGGCTCAAGACTACTTGCAAAAACAACAAGAAATTAACTTAGATTTTGCTGGTCGCACTTTTGAACAACTCTTAAAAGAAGGTAAAAAAGTTGCTGAAGACTGGGAAAGTTATGCTCCTAAAATGTACAGCTTTGAAGATGTACTAAAAGAAGCAAACAAGTTATATGGGTTTGTTAAAGATGTTAAGTAATCTAATGCAGCGAGTTAGGGATATGTTTAAGCCCTATACGCTAGAAGATTTTATTAGCGAATCAGACCCAAAAGACTACAAAGACATTCAACGATTAGAAGCCGTTTGGCAAAATTATCAAGAACGCAAACTGTTTAACAACTGTTATTAAAGCGCGGTGAGTCAGGGTAAGGGCAAGCCTCATAAGCTCAGCCCAGAAGGTTCGAGTCCTTCCGCCGCAACCATGTATGAACCTTCGAGTTCCAATTAGGTGTAAAGCCTATACAATTCTATACCGACAGATAGTAGCCAGTCTATAAAAGAAAACAGAAGCCCTAAACAAAGGTTTAGGTTTGCCCGCACAAGGTAAACCTAAACCTTTATTTATTTAAACTTGAACTTTATATGAAAGTTTGTTATAATTATTCTTTAAGACAAGGATAATCCATGAAAGCTAATGCGTTAATAATTATGCCTGCTTATGGCAGACAATATAAAACAAGCGAAGAAGCTAAAGCAGATTGGGATGCAGGAAAAGATTTTAAAGTAGTATGTGGACCATACCTTTCAATCCGAAATATAGAGCATCTTAGAGACACTTATAGCTCAGTATGGCTTGACTTAATTACAATAGTAGTTAGAGTAGTATAAACAAAGCGAGTATGGGGGAATCGGTAGACCCAGCAGACTTAAAATCTGCCGCGTAAAGCGTATCGGTTCGACTCCGATTACTCGTACCAAACAACACTCGGTTCATCTAGAGGCCCAGGATACCGCCCTTTCACGGCGAGCACACGAGTTCGAATCTCGTACCGAGTACCATTTTTAGTAGCGAATTCATTGGCTATTGCGTGTAAGCGTTATTCTCCTCCCTGACGCTGAGGCAACCTGGAATTGGCGACCAGGCGCTACTAAAAATGGTCTTAAAGTGTTCACGGACGCACACAGCACTGTCACTGCTGTAGATGGGGATCGTTACCCCATGAGACCGCCAATTACGCAGTTGTTAGTGTAACGGTTAACACCACGGATTGTGATTCCGTTAATATGGGTTCGATTCCCATACTTCTGCCCAATTAGAG
>Ga0209107_10001696_pt1 | contig 12319 bp, 13 predicted proteins | sample LakErihyJuly2011_2_FD_187460 | JGI IMG/M metagenome (GOLD analysis project Ga0209107, IMG submission 187460) | Freshwater microbial communities from dead zone in Lake Erie, Canada - CCB hypolimnion July 2011 (SPAdes) (version 2) | ecosystem: Environmental > Aquatic > Freshwater > Lentic >... | reverse complement strand
CGATAGTCTCCTGTAAATAGCCCGGTGATCAAGTCTTCTCGATTCGTCTTCATTTGTTATCTATACTATCTTAAGATGAGCTGTTACCGTATAGTTTGTTCTTGATGTTTTGAGCTAATGTCTCAAAACAACACTCTTTTCTAACTTTTTTAGATAAAAAGTCTTTGAAGTTTTTTTCGATTTGATATTTCTCGAGACAATCGCCACATTGATTGATTTCAGCTAAAAACGAAGCCTCTTCCTCTGAACTCAATTCCCCATCTAAAGCTAAAAAAACCTTAGATAGAATATGATCACAATTGTGAAATGTAATGTTTTTAACCATGGATGTTAACGATTTTCTTTATAACCAATTTTTAAGGCGTATTCTCTTAATTTTTCTTTTAGCATATTGCGCGCCCTAAACAATCTAGAGCGAACAGTGCCAATGGGAATATCAAGTATTTTAGCCAACTCTTCATAAGTAAAGCCCTCAATATCACAAAGTAGAATTATTGTTTTGAAGTCTGTAGGCAAATTGTTTAACGCAATGGTTATCTCGTCTCCCATCATGTTTTGATATATTTCTTGTCTTAAGTCCAAGTTTCCAACATACCCTGCGTCATCGCTCTCATGATAATTAATAACATCCTCAAAATCAACACTTAATGGTCGTTTGGTCTTTTTGCGATAATTATTAATAAATTCATTCTTCAGTATTTTAAATAACCAAGCCTTGGAATTAGTTCCCTTTTGATAAGAATCAATAAACCGATATGCTTTAAGAAACGTTTCCTGTACCAAATCATTTGCACTTTCACCATCATATGTTAGATGAAAAGCGAAATTATACAAAGCCTTCATGTGAGGAAAAAATTCTTCGTCAAATATTTTGTCCTTTCTTTTTTTAATTTCGTCCTCAATTATCATTCTGTAAAAATATAAATAAATATTGTACGTTTAGTCATTAATGCAAAATCTAACCAATAAAATTTCCAGGAAACATTTACTCCTCTTCTTTATAAGCACTTTGTTTGTTGGAATTTGCTCGAATCGAATATTGATGAGCACAAGTATGATGGCTATATTTTTTACTGTGTTGATCGGTGGAATATACAATGGCGATTTTAAACAAAACATAAAAAAGCTTTGTAAAGGTGGTGTTTTTTTTAGTGTCATGTTGTCCATCCTAGTCTCTATAATTGGCTGTGCATACACCACAAATCTCGCTTTTGGATGGAAGTTGCTTGTCCTCGGTTCCCCATTCTTATTTATTCCATTATCAATCGGCGCGGCTCCAACAATCCTAAAGAAGGATTTAAACTTTTTGGTTTATGTCTTCTGCGTTGTGCTTTTTATTACTGGAATTACTATTACCTCTAACTATGTATTTCATTATGATGAAATGAACGAAGCACTTGGTCGCGGAAAAGCCATAGAGACACCCTTTAGAGAGCATATTCGCTATAGCCTAATGATGTCTTTTTGCTGTGTCGCACTAATATATCTTCTTCTAAATAAAATGTTTTTATACAAGGAGAGACTAGAAAGAATGATACAGTTGATTGTTTTGGGTCTTTTTGTTGTTATCCTGCACATACTTTCTGTAAGAAGCGGACTACTATCTTTGTATATGTGTTTCACGTTGTATGCATTCTATTTTTCGTTTTATAAAAAAAAGCATCTCTTAAGCATTCTGATGATCTTAAGTGTTTTGGTGCTTCCAATGATCGCTTTTAAGACGGTGCCTAGTGTTCAAAAAAAAGTGTCCTACATGATTTATGACATGCAAATGTTGTCAGTTGGAAAAGGAAGAAATTATTCAGACTCTGAAAGACTTATTTCAATGGCTGCTGGCGCGAAATTAATAAGAGAAAACCTGATATTTGGAGTTGGAACAGGTGACATAAAAGATGCGATGAATACAATCTACGATCGCGACTATCCATACATCGACATCAACAATAGAAAATTGCCACACAATCAATTTATTTGGATGTGGGCAAGCAACGGAATTTTAGGGATAACAGCATTTTTAGTCAGTATTTTTTATCCACTTCTATATAAAAAAAACTATAAAAATCTTTTGTTGTTAATGTTCTCAATCATTACAATGAGTTCTTTCGTCACGGAACACACCCTCGAAATACAGGTAGGTATAGCTTTTTATGTGATATGGATGACAATTATTCTCAATTATCTAAATGGATTAAACGAAGATGAATATAGGGTTTGATGCAAAAAGAGCATTACTCAATCACAGTGGATTGGGAAACTACGCACGCAATTTAATTGGGGCGCTTTTGGATCATTACCCAGTAAATGAATACCATCTCTATAGTCCAAAATCGAATCCGACTTATCAGAAAGAATTACAAATGCATTCTGATAAGAATTTATTTTTTCATTTTCCACAAAGCATCTTCCTTAAAAAAGCGGCTGCTTTATGGCGAACAAACTTTCTTAGCAAAGATATTTGCAGGGATAAAATAAACATATATCATGGATTGAGCCATGAGTTGCCAATAGGAATTCAAAACTCCAGTGCGCAAAGCATCGTAACGATACATGACTTAATTTTTGAAAGATATCCGAAGTATTATCCTGTTACAGATCGTTTCTTTTACAGAAACAAAATTAAACATGCCTGTCGAGTAGCAAATTCTATTGTTGCCATTAGCGAACAAACCAAAAGCGATTTGGTAACTCTTTATAACATTGACCCAAAAAAGATCGAAGTGATTTTTCAAGGATTTGATTCGATATATCTCGACAAACAGAAAAACAATCTACTATTAGATAAGCTTGTGCTTCCCGAACATTTTGCATTGTGTGTTGGTACTTTCAGTGAACGCAAAAGACATTTAGCGGTTCTTCATGCTTACTTAAAAATAAAAGACACCATAAAAGAGAAACTAGTTTTTGTAGGCAAGGGCGGTGACAAGTTTTCGGAAGTTAATGATTTTATTAAAACACATCACTTAGAAAACGACGTCATTATACTAAGCGATTGCGACAAGTATCAACTTCGACAAATTTATTTAAGAAGCTCGTTATTAATTTATCCTAGCGAATTCGAAGGATTTGGTATACCAATTCTAGAGGCTTTTGCATCAGATATCCCAGTCCTTACCAACGACAAAGCTGTTTTTAGAGAAGCGGGTGGCGACGCAGCTTTTTATGTAGACACCCAAAACCATGATCTACTTGCGACCGAAATCAAATCAATCTTAGAAAACCATCATCTTTGTGTAAATCATATTGAAAAAGGAAGAAAGCAAATAGAAAATTTTAATGAATCTGCCATAGCAACAAAAATGATGAACCTATACAAAAAACTATATAAAGAATGAGGGTGGTGATACAAAGAGTAAAAAAATCTACACTTACAATCAACAACCAAACTCATGCTTCGATAAAAGAAGGTTTAGTCGTTTTTGTGGGTTTTGAAATGAATGATACTGAGGCGGATTTGAATTGGATGACACATAAGCTCATTCATCTGAGGGTGATGAAAGACGAGCAAGACAAAATGAATCTCTCTTTGCAAGAAACAAAGGGAGAATTGTTGTTGGTTAGCCAATTTACTTTATATGCATCAACAAAAAAAGGCAATCGTCCATCTTTTGTAGAAGCAGCAAAACCAGTCATTGCTCAAGGCCTTTACAATCGTTTTTTAGCTTCTCTAGAGGCAAATATGGATGGCCGAATTGCATCGGGTGTCTTTGGCGCAGACATGCAAGTTTCGTTGGATAATGATGGGCCTGTAACAATAATTATAGATAGTAAAAACAAAACGAATGACAATTAAACAAGCACAAGAAAAGATAGACATGTGGATTAAAACCAATGGTGTTCGATATTTTAGTGAGTTAACGAATATGGCAGTCCTCACTGAAGAGGTAGGGGAAGTTGCTAGAATTATTTCAAGAAAATATGGTGAGCAGTCTTTTAAAGAAAGTGACAAAGACAAAGAGTTGTCGGATGAGCTTGCTGATGTTTTATTTGTTTTAATGTGTATTGCCAATCAAACAGGAGTTGATCTCACTGATGCTTTGGAAAAAAATTTAGAAAAAAAAACGAAAAGAGATCTTACGCGCCACAAGGAGAACGAAAAATTAAAGTAAGTTTATTTTAACTATTTTTGTTTATCAAATTACGATATATGAATTATTCAAGACTTCTATTTTTTCTCTGCTTTTGGCTCTTGTATTCCCCCCAGCTTTTTTCTCAAAACAATTCACATAAATGGTCTGTGGGCGGAGCTTATGTAGTTACAAATATGGAAGGATTGCTTAATCAAAAAGCATTAAAACCCAATAATTATACGGGTGGGGTAAAAATATTTTTAGGAAGATATCTTAGTCCATCTTTTAATTTGCGTCTCGAAGGAAGCTACGGAAATCTTTTTTATCCTAAGGTGTCTTTTTATCCAGAACGAACATTGGCTGTTTTTACACAGCAAAACTTTTTTGATGCAGCATTTTTAATTGAATACAAGCTTAATAACAATTATTTAGTCAAAGAAAACAGCATCATTCAACCTCACGTATTCATTGGGTTTGGAACAAACAACATGAATAGAGATATGAATACCTATTTCCCATTCGGGGCAGGCTTGAAATTTAAAGTCACCAATTGGCTTGCTCTTAATTTGGAAACAACCTACAAGGTGAATATTGATAATTCCTATAGTTATTTACAACATCAAGCAGGATTGATATTTAGTTTTGGTAAGAAAGGAAAATCCACAATAGTAGAGAATACCAATATTGAAAAAGCAACAAGCGATTTAAAGGATTTAGCGATTGTAACAAGCGATTATGATAAAGATGGGGTAGATGATGCCTCTGATGAATGTCCTTATTTGTTTGGAACAATTGCTATGTCTGGATGCCCAGATAGCGATGGTGATAATGTAGGAGATAGTAGGGATAAGTGTCCCACAGAAAAAGGATTATTAGAAAACGGAGGTTGCCCAATAAAAACGATTGATTCAGATGGCGACGGAGTGGAGGACGTCAACGACAAATGCCCAACAGAGAAGGGACTCATGAGTAATGGTGGCTGTCCGTTTGTTCCTGAAATTACAACAATAAAGGAGGAAAAGAAGCAAATAGATAGTGGCAAGACACTGAGCAATGAGATGATAAACATAGGAGCTAATACAGAATTATTTTATTTGTTATCAACTTCTGAATTAAACGAAAAGAATATTAAAACATTGGACGCCCTCGCCAAATATATCGTTAAAGTGGATATCCAGAAAATCACCATCAAAGGATATACTAGCACCAGCGGTACAGACAAAATCAATATTGATTTAGCGGTCGCCAGAGCTCAGAAAGTATCAAATTACTTGTATAGCCAAGGTGTGAATATGAGAAAGATGTCTGTTCAAGGTTGGGGTCCATATAATCCAAAATATAACAATAGTTTGCCAGAAGAGGCCATCAAAAATCAGCGAGTAGAAATTATTTTGGAATAATTTCATAGAGCTTGAAGATGTGCTACGGTAACTAGAAAAAATAGGTTTTGATAGCTTCCAGAAATGTTGGAAGTAAATGTTGTAAATCAGTAGAAGGACAACTTAAGAATTTTAGTCCTTATAGAAAAACCACTTTGAAATGTCTTTGAGTGTTGCTTTTTTGCCGTACATCAATATACCGGTACGATAAATTCTTGCAGCCACCCAGGTGCTACCAATAAAAGTAGCAAACAAGATAGCCACTGAGATAAATACTTGATACAAGGGAGGATTGAATGCCATTCGAACAGGCATGACCACAGGAGAAGTCAAAGGAAAAATCGAAGCCCAAACAGCAAGACTACTACTAGGGTCGTTAATAACCGAGGTAGAAATAAAAAAAGAAGCCATTATAGGAATAGTAACAATCATACTAATCGATTGTGTTTCTCCTTCTTCGTTCACTGTAGCTCCAAGGCCAGCAAAGAGCGACCCATACAAAAAGTAACCGCCAATAAAATAAACTAAAAAAGTAAAAAACATTTTAACAAAGTTAATTTTTGCAAACCCAGTGCTTAGGCTCTGGATATAATCTAAGTCTATAGCGGAAGTTTTCATAGACAACATCGAATTTCCTGTACCTACATGTGACCCATCCAATCCTATAATCGGCAAAAGAAAGATGTTTAGCATTAGAATAAGCAGTACCCAAATGATAAATTGCGTGATACCAACTAGTCCAATGCCTATAATCTTTGCCAATAATAATTGAAAGGGTTTTACGGAAGATATGATCACTTCTATGATTCGAGTGGTTTTTTCTTCCATTACTCCGCGCATAATAGTGACACCATAAAAAATGAGCATGATATAAATAACCAAACCAGTAAGAAGCCCAATCGCTGATGCAGCATCGTTATAAGTTATATCTTCTAAGTCCGTTTTTGTCGACAAATATTCCAACTGGGTATGGATTTCCCAATTGTCTATCTCTTCCTGAGAGTGATTAAAAGATTTTAATTTTTGTAGTTGAAGTTTTTCGGAAATTACTTTTTGAACATATTCCTTATCTACCCTTCCAAGCTGTTTGTCGCCGAAATATTGAATATGCAGATCGCTCAGCAGTTTCAGTGTGTCAGCGGCGGGAATTATTAAAAACAACGCATCCTCTGTTTTATTATTGTTTTTCGATTTTAAAAATCCATCTTTAGATAGGCTTGAATATCTAAAATAAAGGGTGTGGTCTTCTTTGTCTGGCAGTACTGTTTTATTCAGAATGTTGCCCTCATCTATGATGTTGATGGTTTTAACACTTTCAGAATAGGAGGAAATTTTAAAGGACAAGAAGGTAAGCAAGAGCAAGGCAACCGGTCCTGCAAATGTTGTAACAACAAATGATTTTTGTCTGATTCTAGTTAGGTATTCCCTTTGAATAATAATAAATATTGTTCTCATAATTTCTGTTTCACAAGGAACTATTAAACTCTTTGACGCGCTTCACAAAGATGTCGTGTAAACTGGGTAGCATCTCTTGAAAATTTACAATGGTGAGTCCACTTTCAATGAATTTTTTGAGTAATTCGTTAGCAGATTCGTGTTTGTTGATTTGTACTTGAATGATGTTTTCGCCAAGGTTGATAATCTGATAAGATTCAGCAAAAGATGGATGAAGCTCGCCTTCATATTCAACGCGATACTGGTCGTCTTTAAACTGTTTTCTTAATTCTGTTACATTGCCTTCTAAGATGTTTTTACCTTTGTTAATCAAAACAATGCTTTTACATAGTTCTTCAACTTGCTCCATGCGATGAGTAGAAAAGACAATGGTGGCCCCATTGTTTTTTAATTCAAATATTTCTTTAATAATGAGGTCAGCATTGATAGGGTCTAGGCCAGAAAAAGGTTCGTCGAGAATGACCAACTGGGGTTTATGTACAACCGTAGCAATGAATTGTATTTTCTGTTGCATCCCTTTTGAAAGTTCTTCCACTTTTTTGTCCCACCAATTTTCAATCTCAAATTTCACTAACCAATCCTTGATACTTTTTCGAGCATCCTGCTTACTTAAACCTTTAAGTTGTGCAAGGTAAATTAATTGTTCGCCGACTTTCATTTTCTTATAAAGCCCTCTTTCTTCCGGCATATAACCAATTGTGGACCTATCTTCCGCTTTAAATGGTTTACCGTCAAGCATTACCGACCCACTATCAGGAGCTGTGATACCGGTGATGATTCTAATGAGGGTTGTTTTACCAGCGCCATTAGGTCCCAGCAAACCAAAAACTGAAGAAGAGGGTATTTCGAAAGAGATACCATCATTAGCTTTGTATTTGTCAAATTGTTTAACAATGTTTTGTAGTGCTAACAAAGAAATAAATTTTAGCGAAGGTAAGAAAGAAACAATAATAGCAAGTTTAAAAAAACGAAGTTTTTTTAGGTTGCATGAGGTAAGTGTATCAAATGATAAACGAATCTTTTAAGACCCAAAGAGATCTTTCATTTTATGAAAAAATCCTTTTTCATTTTTATCTGGATTCGGCTTAAAGTGCGCTGACTTATTTAGACTCTCTAATGTTTTCTTTTCTTCGTCATTCAAGTGTTTTGGTACCCACACATTCACGTAAATTAATTGATCACCTTTGTGATATGAGTTAACATTCGGCAGGCCTTTGCCAGATAGCCTAAGCACTTTGCCCGGTTGTGTGCCAGGAGCAATTTTAATCTTCGCTTTGCCATCAATGGTTGGCACCTCAATATTTACGCCAAGGGCGGCATCACTAAATGAAATAAACAACGGATATATTACATTGTTCTCATCCCTCATTAAGTCAGGATCTTTCTCCTCTTCAATGGCAATAATTAAATCTCCTGCAGAACCACCACGCTGGCCGGCGTTTCCTTTTCCTCCCATGCTTAATTGCATGCCTTCAATCACCCCAGCGGGTATATCAAGTGTAATTGTCTCTTCGCCATATACGGCCCCATTTCCATTGCATGAGGCACATTTCGCAGTGATGGTTTGGCCTTCGCCATTGCAGGTTGGACAAGTGGCTGTAGTTTGCATTTGACCAAGAAAAGTGTTTGTAACCTTTCTTACCGCACCAGAACCACCACAAGTATTGCATGTATGAAAAGAACTGCTGTCTTTTGCGCCAAGTCCATCACAAGTCTCACAAGGAACATTCTTCTTTACCTTAACTGTTTTTTTAACTCCGTTGGCAATGTCTTTCAGTGTTAGCGAAACTTTGATCCGAAGGTTTGAGCCTCTAATGCCTCTGCTTCTGCCACCACCTCTACTTCTAGACCCTCCGAAAAAAGACTCGAATGGGTCGAAACCTCCACCCCCTTGATTACCGAAAATATCTCCAAAATTCGAGAAGATATCGTCCATATTAGAAAATCCACCTCCGCCAAATCCACCTTGTCCATCAAAAGCTTGATGACCAAATCTATCATATTTTGCTTTTTTCTCTGTATTACTTAGCACCTCATATGCTTCAGCAGCTTCTTTGAATTTATCTTCTGCTTTTTGATCGTCAGGATTTCTGTCTGGATGGTATTTTAGCGCTGTTTTGCGATATGCTTTTTTAATCTCTTCAGCACTTGCGTTTTTATCAACCCCTAATGTTTCGTAATAATCTTTTTTTGCCATATTCTGAGTAATTAAAGCCTTTTCTAACTTATTGTTGCCTTTTTAACAGGTCGGTTTTCGAATCGTTTTATTTTCCAACTACCACTTTTGCGTACCGAATTAATTTGTTGTTTAAAAGATACCCTTTTTCTACTTCGTCGATGACCTTACCTTTCATTTCATCATTAGGAGCGGGAATTTCTGTGATGGCCTCGTGTTTCTCTACATCGAAGGTTTCACCAATAGCTACAAACGACTTAAGACCATTCTGCTCCAAAGTGTTTTTAAATTTGGCATATACTAAGTTAAGTCCTTCTTTAATAATCGTTAAGTTCTCAGATTCATTTATAAATTTTATAGCCCTGTCCATATCATCAGATACGGGCAACATGGCAGTCATAATATCTTTTCCTGCCGTTTGTATGAGTTCGGATCTTTCTTTGACAGTGCGCTTTTTGTAGTTGTCAAAATCTGCATATAATCGCAAAAATTTGTCCTTTTGTTCCTCTATTTGTTTCTGTAAAGCAGCTATTTGTATCTCTGGATCGCTTTCAGAGCCTGAATTTATAGGGTTTTGACTCTCCATTTCTTTCTCGTTTTCAATCGGCTCTTTGGTTTCTTCGCTCATGTTTTTTTCTTTATTTTTTCTATTAAAAAAATGCATAGTCAATACTTATCAAAATATTTGCCAAGCACATTTTCGGGACAAATTGACATGAAAACAAGCTTAGTTTTAGTTTATCGTTTTTTTTCGGCCAACAAAGCCTTTTCTTCATTAAAATCGAGCTGTCTAAACTGCTCAGCTACTTTGTTTATTTTGATATCAATGGAGCGCAAAAAAGTCTGATAGGTTTGGCTCATAGCATTATTCGGACGATGATGCATGCCTCTTTTAATCGCTTGAATATCATCCATGGTTTGAAAGCAAGAATGCTCAATCATACTCGTTTTAACTTGTCCCCAAAGGTACCTAATCGCTTCGCTGCTGGGATGAATCATGTCCTCTTTATAAAATCGATAGTCCCGGAGATCATCTAAAACAATTTCATACACAGGATAGTAAATGATGCTAGGATCTTCTTTCTGTAATAAATCTATGGCATTTAGTAGTTTGGCTTTACTAAAAGAATTTTCTATAAAACCTCGTTGTATATATCTTATTGGACTAACTGTGAGGATAATTTGAAGTTGTGGGTTTGAAGTCTTTAGTTTTCTAAACAATGGCAGTAGAAGTTTTCTTATATCTTCACTCGACATCTCAATACGATCAAATTCTCTATTATCAACCTTGTGGCAATTGCTTACAACCTTAGGTTCTTTAATGGTTTGGAAATAATAATTCGTCCCTAGTGTTATAATAAGATGACTCAGTTTGTTGATGTTTTCATGACTTTTTTTAATTCTTGTATTCATGTCGTGAAGGCAGGCATCTTTATTCTCATTAGAAAAACTTCCATGATGGTCAAAACTATGCCACTGTTCTTGATGAAAAAACAATTCGTTTTCTTGATAGAGTTTTCCTGAAATTATTCTTTCAAGAGCATTGGCAATAGAGTGTGGATTATACTGAATGCCAAAAGGGTTGAGGTCTATCTGGAATTTACTTTCTTTAAAAAACGCACCAATGTTTTGTGAAAAGCAAGAACCGAGCATCAATATTTTGCTGTCATAATTGATTTTGTGACTCAATGACGATGGACGAACAAGTGTTCTAAATATTTCCATGGGTAAAATTGATTTATCTTTGTATAAAAATACAAACAATTGAAAAAAATAGCTTTTGTCGCATTCGTTTCTTTGGCTTTTATGGCCTGCAATTTTACATCTTCTACACATGAGGAAGTAAAAAAAGAACCAACAAAAAAGAATTTAACTACAAGTATACTATCAGACAAGAAAGATTATTCTTGTGGAATGACACTTCAAGATGGTCAAGTTGCCGACACAACGTTGTATAATGGTCATGTTTATGGTTTCTGTGCCGCTGTTTGCAAAGAAGACTTTTTGAAAAATCCTGAAGCAATGCTCCAGAAAAAGTAAGCGGCTTTAATTGAGCTTCTTTGATTAGCATCTTTAATGTTTCTTTATTCATAAAAAGCAGAGAAATCATTGCAACACAGAATTGAATAAATCATTTGAAGAAGCGGCTTTTAGTAACTTTCATATTCGTCAAAAACATGCTGAATGTATCCACGTCCTTGCCTCAAGACTTTTGAGTTCTTTACCGTGTCAAACGATGAGTTTTCAAAGCTTTTATAGCGCATTTCATATTCAAAATTAATGCTGTCGTTCGACCAACCATAGCCCAAGTAAAAAATATAAGAAGCAAAATGTGCGCTTAAAGGATTTAATAAATCTTTACTAAACTTAAAACGATCTGTGGGTATCTTTAACTGATTCAAAACCGTGGAAACGATGTCTGTCTGTGAACAAACATGATTATGTTTTGCCCCCTTTAAGCTATCCAATAACACATTACCATAAAACAATAAAGGAATGTGGTGCATTTCTTTAGAGTAAAACTCCTTGCAATGCGGAGTTGCGTGCCCATGGTCGGCCGTAAAAACAAAAAGCGTATTGTCATACCATGCTTGTTTTCTTGCTTCTTCCATAAATTTTCCAATACAACGATCGCTATAGTACACAGAGTTAAGATAGCCGTTTTCATTGGCGCCGCCAGCTATTACATATTTCATAGGTATATCATACGGTGGATGCGAACTGAGCGTATATACAACAGAAAAAAAAGGTTTTTTAAAAGTAGAAGCGTCGGAAATAGCTTGAGAAAAAAGGAATTCGTCATGGACGCCAAGCCGTCCACGTAAATAGTCATCATTGAGGTTTTCGCCTTCTTGAATTTTGTCAAAGTCATTCCAGTAAATATAACTTTTAATATTCCCATACACCAATTGACCGCCAAACAAAAAAGAAGTATAGTAGCCTTCGTTCTTTAGACATTTTGTCCAAGATGCCAAAGACTTGTATTTAGATGGTTGAGAGGCAATGGCGCTATAGGGATCAGCCGGAAACCCACTAAGGATGGATGGTATTCCTAAGTCGCTTCTTAAGCCTGGTGAATAGCATTTTTGGAACGACAACCCATCCTTCACCAACTTGTCAAAACATGGAGTAACGCTGTCTTGCCCTCCAAATGAATGCATCACTTCTGCATTCCAACTTTCTAAAATAATCAAAACAATATTGGGTCTCTTCGTTTTTAGTATGGCTTGACTTGCTTTGCT
>Ga0209107_10001695_pt1 | contig 12324 bp, 18 predicted proteins | sample LakErihyJuly2011_2_FD_187460 | JGI IMG/M metagenome (GOLD analysis project Ga0209107, IMG submission 187460) | Freshwater microbial communities from dead zone in Lake Erie, Canada - CCB hypolimnion July 2011 (SPAdes) (version 2) | ecosystem: Environmental > Aquatic > Freshwater > Lentic >... | reverse complement strand
GCAAGTTTCTTGTCGGTTCACCATCCTTGTACTCTGCACCAGCCATGTTGCCCATGCGAGCCAAGAAACTTGCTCTGCGGGGATTATCCCCTGTTTTCACTGGAGGCTTCAGATTGCCACCAGTTTCTGCATTATAAGAGGCTCTGCCCTTGGCATTCAAGCCGCCAGATTTGCTTTGACCAGCTTTTGTTTGCCAAGTTGGAGATTTCATCACTTCACCTTTTTAGGCTTCTTTGCGGTCTTTGCCGCCTTCTTGAAGTCAGCAGCAGTAGGCGCACCCTTGCTTCCTACCTTCCTCATCCTTTCACCAGAACCAGCCTTAATACGAGCTTGTTTGGCATTAATGTTGGCGTAAAGTCCTGTTTTCATTTCTTTTTCTTGGCCTTACCAGCCTCACTCAAAGCAATTGCAATAGCCTGTTTTTGGCTTTTGACGACAGGGCCACCCTTGCCAGAGTGCAATTCCCCCTTGCCGTACTCGGTCATTACCTTGCTAATCTTCTTTTGAGCCTTGGTTTTCATACCAACTCCGTTACAGAAACTGTTGAACCAGTAACAGTAGCATCTTTGATAAAGGCAATCTTTTGTCCAGGCGTTACCTTAATAATCTCAATTGAGTTATTTGGCATCATGGGTGAAGTTGTCAGGTTTGCAGTTGGAGCAGAGCCAATTTGGTAATGGGCGTGTCCCAAAGAACAAGCAATACGAATCATGGTGGTATTAGCACCAAAAGCAGTAGACGCAACGCTAGAGTTGGTTACCGAAAAAACTTGAGTTGTGCCAATAGCCGCAACGCCATAAGCAACTTGATTAGGGTCGAGTTGGAATGTAGACATTATTTACCTCTTGAAGATTTTTTCATCATGTTGGTAGCGGTACGACCACCACGCATAGGCATTGCCTTCTTTGGCTTACCAACAGCAATCATGACAGTCACAGGGACACCCTTTTTCTTGCCATACTCTTTGGCTTCTTTCTCGCCTTTTTCAGAGTAGGGAAACTTCTTTTTTCCGACCATAGGCATAGTGTTCTCCTTATTTCCAGATACGATCAACAATAAAGGTAACGATACCGCCCATGAAAGAAGCGATAGTCATACCCATCCAAAAACCACCTTTACCCTTGTTGGCAAGTTCCAACAGGGATTTGACATCAGCACTCAATAAGTGCATCTCCTTCTGGAGAGCCTCGACTTGAGCTTCTAGTTTGCCAAAATCTCTTGCGTCAATATCAGACATTTACAACCTTTCGGGGTCTACCCATACGTTTAATAGTGGGGATGACAGGCGCAGTAAAAGCGGTATCTGTACGCACAGAATCATGAGACTCTATGGTTACTTCTGGTTCATCTACCCTCACATAACCTTGATGACCCTTCATGGAGTCAATGTCATGTTGCAAGGTGAAAGTCACGGTACTGCCAGACTGGAGACAACGAAAAGTAGCCATAAAACCCCTCAAATGAGAAAGGGGGAACAAGTCCCCCTATCCTTACACCATGCGAACAACAACGAGACGCAAGGTAGAAGATGCCAAGTCTGCTGTAGAACCTGACTCGTTTTGAATGCGGAACTTGACAGTATTGGCAGCACTGACATAGCCAGTAACTGTCAAACCAACCAAATCCACACCCAAAGATGCACCAATAACCATGTCACCCAAGGCGACACCAGCCACTGTTACATCATCTGTTTCACCAGCGCCATCGACTAAAGAGCCAGCGTCAAGGGTGCAACGAACTGCCCAAGTATCGGAGAACAAACCCCGAAACTGGTCATTACCACGGCGGGAAACTACTGCTGAAGCGGTTGCCATTTTGATTTCTCCTAATTAAGTTAAAAAAGTCCCCCCACCACTAGGGCAGGGGGCGCAACTGCAATTAGGCTGGAACTGCCAAAGCAAACATGGAAGAAGACTTAGCAGCACCAACAGAAGCGGCACTACGCAGGGCGGCTACGCCATACAGAGTGTCACTTGTGAACAGTGTGGCAAGATATTCTTGCTTGTATTGCACTTGTGAACGAACACCAACTTGCTCAACCAGAACCATAGCGTCCTTGTGGCCCATCAAGCAGACACGAGCGGCATTAGAGCCAGAAGTTGTGTCAGCATTGCTGGAAGTGAACACAGGGATACCATACAGGTTGCCGATTTCGCCTGTGCGGATAGCATCGCCAGTACCGACAAATGCTTGTTCGGTGTAACGAGCCAAGCCCATCAGGGTGTTGCGGCTTGATGGAGGGATGAGGAAGAAACGATTGTCCATAGGAGTATCGTTGTCATCCAAACGCTGAATAGTGCGGCGAATAGCGGCATCAGTCAAAGCAGACTCATTGTTGCTTGCGGCAACATAAGCTGTTGTACCGTCACCACCAACGTAAGCGGCAGCATAAGCGGCTGCACCAGCAGTACCACCATTGGCAGAACGGCCCAACTGCACCAAGTCAGTATCAACTTGACGAGCCAAGGCGTAACCAGCATCAGAAGTGTAGAACTGACGCATAGAGTTTAGAGCTTGTGCTTCAACGATGTCTTCAATCAAGCGGCTATATTCATAGTGCTTGTTGATGGACACTTGCACTTCAGACTCAGTAGCAGCAATCAAAGTGACTGCTGTCTCAGCGGCTTTAGCAGTAGCAGAACCACGGGTAGGTGCAGGAATGTGAATGGTGTCACCTTTCTTGCCCTTGAAGTTCATCTTCATAACGAGGTTTGCAAGAACCAAGTTTTTCTTGTAAGCCGCTACGATTTCATCTGACCAAATATCAGGGATAAATTTTTCAGCGGTTGTTACTGTCACCGAATTGGTGGGGGAAAATGATGTTGCCATGTTGTCTCTCCAATAAAATCAAAAGTTAAGTTATTTGACCCTGCCCTCAGCATATGCTTGCATGATTTCATCACTCAAAGCATCGTAGCGGTTCGGGTCTTGCATCTTCAGCCGAATAAGGTCAGCCCTTCGATAGACTCGTTTTCCAGATTCACCAGTACCACCACTATCTACAGATGCGGCTTTCAGATTAGTCTTACGCTGAGTTTCCCCTGCGTCACTTGTCTGTTTAGCCTTAACACCCTTCAATTGCTTGTAGGTACTGAGCAGTTCGTTAGCACTGTCATAGTCGTATTCACCATCAGCTTTAGCGTACAAACCAAGGCGAATAGGAGAAGATTTCACCCAATTCACAAAGTCTGTATCTTGAACAATCTGACCAAAATCAGGATGTTCAGATGCCAGCTTTTGCTGAATCTGCATCTTTTTGAACTCAAGAGCCGCTTGGCGACCCGCAAGTACATCAGGATGGTTATCAACAGTCTTACGAACAGCCGCCTGTGGATTCTCGAAAAAATCTACTTCTGGCTCGTCCTCTTTAACAGGTTGAGGTTTACCCGCAAGGTTTTGCTTAATGAGTTCATCCGCTAATTTGCGTACTTCTCCCACTTCTTGAGCCTGCTTGCCAATCAGCTTTTCTGCCTCTTGGTGCATCTTGATAATGTCTGACAGTTCTTTACCCCGATACTTGTCGGGAATGTCATTGCTATCTTGCTCAACCGTGGAATGAAGTTGTTGCTTTTCAACGACTTCTAACTCACTTTGCATCTCGTCTGGGTTATCAATCAACATTGTTTTTCCTTTTTCCTGCCACTTTTGGGTTCTAGGAGACACAACGGCATAAATGCTTATGTTGTGGTTTTGCGTTCAGCGGTCAACTTTTCACGGTGTTTATGGTCAAACTGCATATGTGCAGTTGGGAAATGACCAGACCACCCTTCCAAGTTAATGCTTGGCGCAGAGATTGTGCGATTGGCTAAACCACCGCACTCACACTGAACAGATTGCATCTCATAAACACAATATCGTTCAATTTTGTGTCCGTTTTCACAGACAAAATCATACATTCTTTTCATTCAATTCCTCGTAGGCTCGTTCGCTGACCTCTTTCAAGGTTTTCAGCCAAGTCAAGATGGAAAGTTCTCCCTTACGGAACATCAAGGTCTTTTCATCAGGAATAACGCTTATATTATTTAGTGACTCTATCATATTGTCAATGTCAATAGTCAAGTCCTTCCAACCATCTGTTCCCATCATGGAAAAGCGTTCTTCGTAATACTTTTGTAGTTCAGGAGTCATTACACCAATCTTTCTAAGATCATCACACTTTTTTACCAAGTGTAAACAACAGCATATCCATTTCCACCAGCGCCACCAGCGCCACCAAGTCCGGGGTTCATTCCAACACCGCCACCGCCGCCACCACCGCCATTTTGACCGCCAGCACCACCAATACCACCAGCCGCACTCGCTTGATAGGTAGCCCCACCGCCACCGCCACCTGCGCCACCTTTTGTAGAGTCGCCAGATGCGCCAGCGCCTCCGTTGCCACCGGGGGCTGTGTTTGATCCATCAGTACCCGCAGTGCCGCCGCCACCTGTAAGAGTTCGTGCAGATGCGCCGCCTTCCCTTGCAACAGTTGAAACAGGCGTAGCAGTGTGCCCACCGCCAGAACCACCACCACCGCCACCATAAAGAGATGAGCCGCCTACGCCAGTAAGTGACGCATTGGTTGAGCCTCCACCACCGCCACCGCCAAATTCCGCAGATTGAGTTAGCGCAGTACCTGCAACAACGGTTGCTACGCCACCAGTAGCCCCTGATCCACCGACCACCCCTGTGGCAGTAGAAACTCCGGGAGCACCGCCTGCACCGCCGCTGGTTGATCCTGTTGCGCCTGAAGCGCTTGTACCGCCCCCGCCCCCGCCACCGGAGACTGCTGCCGAAATTGCTCCTCCGGCCCCACCACCGCCACCGCCAGCAAATAACAGAGCGCCAAACGTTGTTGAGCCGCCAATACCACCAGCACCACCGGCTGCGCCAGCCGCACCGGGAGTACCCGCAGTGCCGCCAGTGCCAATGGTTACTGTAACAACACCCCCCAAATCAGAAGCTGCATACATTGCGGTAGCCATTGCGCCACCACCTCCAGCAGCACCCCCTTTGGCAACAACAGCAGTAGCCAGCGAAGCGCCTGCACCGCCGCCACCACCTGCGCCCCAGAGTTTTACCATTACAGTTTTTGGTGTAAATGAGGTTGGTTTAGTCCAAGTATTCGCACCAATTGTCGTGAAAACTTGAACATCGGTTGGCCCGCCAAGACCCTGAGTAACCAGTGTTCCAGCAGAGTTAATGCGGAAAAAATTATTTCCATCAAAAATAACCGACTCGTATGAAGAAAGCGTTCCGCTCCACAAAGTTATGGACGCTGAGCCGTCAGTTTGAATAAAAGTAATAACGTTGGTGACTGAAGCGCTCTCGTTGTACACGCTCATAAACTTCACGCTACGTTGCGTAGAAGCGGCGGGTGAGCCAACTAAATCAGTTGTGGTTGCGGTTGCCACAGAACCAATAAGAGTGCGTCCGGGTGTTGTTGCGCTGGTTGTGTTGTCCACCCAGTCAGCAGACATATCTACAGAACCAGCCGCAGTAGTTACAACCTGAATTTTGTCTGATGTTGACGTTAGTAATAACATGGTTTGCCTTAGCTAAAAAACATATTTTGAAGATAAACCTGCGTGGAATTCAACGCCGCTATTGTCGTATTGGTAACGCTTGTGATCTGACCTTGTGCGTTAACTGCAAATACTGGGACTGATGATGCTGAACCGTAAGTGGAGGCAGTCACGCCTGTGTTGGCAATATTAAATGTGAAGCTTGGCGATTCATTTAACCCTGTCCCAGCGGTGTATGTAATTGGCGCAGCAAACTGCTGGAAAACAAGCGCCGTTGTTCCGACTGTAATAGGAGGAGGAGTTTGTTGCACCCAAGCTGTGTTTACGTTAGCTGTTCCGCTGGTCACTAAGAAAAAGTCGCCCTCGTCAATTTGGTTAACGCCTGTTCCAGCGGTATTAAAATCAGTTGCTCGGGTCAGAATGTAGGGTGTTCCAGCAGAACCAACTTGCGTGACAACATATACGCCGTTATATGCGCCATTCACTTCATTTTTTACCAGTATGCGCTCTGCAACAATAGTGAGTGTTGAGTCAACTGACAGAGCGCCATTAGCGTTTCCTGTAAGCGTTGCACCAACACCAGATGTGCCATTGTTGTATGTGTTTGCTGGCAAAGCCGCAGTGGTTGCCAAGGCTACCGCTTCATGGAAGTGAATACCAGATGCAATTGCATCAGCATACTGCTTGTTAACAATATCTGTGTTGTTGACTGGGGCGTTAGCAATCGTGCCAGATGTCAGGGCAACAGATGTCAAATTGGTATTTGCACCGCTAGTGGCAAATCCAGTTATCGCTCCACCAAGAGTCAAATTACCACTTGATGTGACCGTCCCAGATAACGTCAAACCACTAACTGTCCCAGTTCCGCTGACCGATGTAACAGTCCCACCAGATGGAGTCCCCCATGCGCCGTCCCCACGCCAAAACGTAGTAGCTGATGCGCCTGTGCCGCTGTTAAGGTTTGTAACTGGTAAATTGCCTGTAACTTGACTGGCAAGATTGACGTTAGATAACGCCCCGCCAAGGGTTAAGCTGCCACTTGATGTGACAGTCCCGGACAAAGATATGCCGTTAACCGTTCCAGCGCCACTAACCGATGTAACAGTGCCAGAACCGCCACCACCGCCATCATTTACCCATTCTGTGTCGTAATCTGTATTGCTATTTTTGGCAAGAACTTGACCAGTAGTGCCGCCTGTAGGAACACCTATGCCATTAAGACCAGTGTTTCCATCACGACCTGAATCACCCTTTTCACCTTTAACTTCGCCAACATTGATTTCTTTGCCATTTGACAAGCTAATAACTAGCGTGTCATCAAAATCTACTTTGGCATTGACTACTGAAATGCCATCATCACCATCTTTACCGTTTTTTCCAGCAATTCCATCTTTGCCATCACGACCATCTTTGCCATCCTTACCGTCTTTTCCCTTATCGCCTTTATCTCCCTTTAAACCACGCTCACCTTGTTTACCTTCAAGTTTCTTAACGGTTTGAACTTGTTCGGCGAGTTTCGGTAGTTCTTTGTCTAAAAGAATGGCAATAGCAGAGACTTTCGCCTCTGTTGACGCATCTGAAAGGATAACTTTTTTAAGATTCATTGCTCACCAATGATGCTTTTTAAGAAATCATTGTCCTTTTGGGACTGATTTTGCTTGTCCATCATCTGCATTTCAACAATCTTTGCCTTGTTTTGAATGTCAGATTCTTTCAAAATCAACTCAGCGAGCTTAACCCGCTTGTCAAATTCACGAGAAGCAAGGTCATCTTCATTGGGCAAATTCTTGGTAGTTGCACCCAAAACCTTGGCCTGAACTTCTTGAGGCATCAACTGTGCTTCCATCGACAACTTCACAGCATTTGCCTTGTTTTCTTCAGCTTGAGTAGTCTGTACAGCAATCTGAGCCTGTGCCGCTTGCATAGCCAACTGCGCTTGCATCTGCTCCATCTCTTGAGCTTGTGGGTTAGGCTTACTCATCTCATCCAAAGCCGCCATCAACTCAAAACGGTTGGTCAGGCTAGAGTTAGTCAGGATGCCCTTTAAGATGATTGGCAAAACAGGGGTATTTGGGCCAAGAGTCTGCAACAAGCCAATGAATTGCTGTTGCTCATACTCACGAGCAATGATGCCCAAGGTGGCAGTTGGCACAAAGTTCATGTCCACAGAAGGATAACGCTCTGGGTCAAACTGCATATAGCGGAAAGCCGCCTTCTTGATGAACGGAATCAAAAAATCTTCTTGGAAGTTCACCAATGTGCGCTTGTACTTCTTGATGATGGAAGCAACAGCCATTGACATACCGCCTTGACCGCCATCACGGGACACATTGCTGACCATTCCCTGTGAGTCAAGAGTACCAGTAGCTTGCAACAGCATTCTTTCAAAGTCTTTTGCAGTTGCCAAGTTGTTGGGGTCGCTCTGACCAAACTTGAATGGGTACAGAATCTCGCTAGGTGCGCCATTTGTCAGGATTGCCTTGCCTGGCTTGATCTCAAACTTCATACCCCTTGGCAAACGAGTCGCATCCATTGCAATCATGGGGCTAGTGGTCAATGCCAGTGAATCCAAGTGGCTGCGAGTCTGTGCATCAATAGCTTTTTGCATATTGAATGCCTTTTCCACAGTGCCACGACCCAACAAACGATTAGGAATCGTGTCATCTTGATAGCTCAAGACTGGACGATCTTTCATCATGTACGGGTTTTCTTCAGCTTTCAGCAACAAACCATCGTTGGCAATGACCACAATGGCCTCAACCATGTCTGTGTAGTCTTCAGCGGCTGAGTTTTCAGGGAATAACTCGACAATTTCCTTGTTTTCCTTGAGGTTATTCAGGTATTCACGAGGAACAAGGCCGTAATAGGTCAGCAAAAGCACCTTTTCGTCCTGATATTGGCTAACCTCTTGGGTTGGCTCAAGATCGGTGTCTTCGTAGGTGGGCGTGATGTCAACCTTTCGGTAGATGCCACGTTCAATACCCTCAACAACCTTGTGGATTGAGACATACTTCTCAATAGCCACACCCATACAGTCATCAATGCTTGTGCCATTAGGGTCAAACAGGAAGTTCTTTGGGTTGACAGGCATGATCTTGACCGCAATACGATCACGTTCAGTCACACCAATAGCGGCTTGCCCCATTTGTCCAGGGATTGCTTGAGTCGTGGGGATGTATTCCTTTTCAGTCTTGACGATGATCTCGCCAATGCCTGTTCCATAGATTTCAGCCATCAACTCGATCTGGTCGATAGATTTTCTGATCTTGTCTTTCTTGAAGTCTTCCATCAGTTGAGACTTGATGATCTCAACATCAATGGGATTGCCGTTTACATCTTGGATATTGTCTTCAATGTCAAAGAAGTCGCCTTGACCGAAGATGGCTTCCATGATCTCAGCATGGCGGGTTTCTACAGCTTGTTGGGTAGCGGGGGTAACGATGCGGCTACGCTCTGATTCACGAGTCTTGTCTTCAGAAGCCCATTGACCACGGAAGATGCGCTCATATTCCAACCAGTCGGGAAGGAAGTTAACGTCACGGTAATCACGCCAGCGTTGGCAGTGGTCAACAACAAACCCAGTTAGTTCTTTGTCAGCCTCTGTTGGCTGGTAGAACTCGTTTTGCTCTAATTTCACTTGTTTGTCTGTTGCCATTACGACCTCAATTATTTAATTTGTTAGAGTTTTTTCCACTCTGAAAATGAGAGTTGCAAAGCATTGGGGTCTCCAGCTTCACGCTCATGTTCATATTGTTCTCGACTATTTTCTGTCAACACTTTATTTGCTTCGCCTTGATTGAATTGCATATTTTTGCGATTCACTTCACGGCCTTCAGGAGTCGTTAAGTTTTCTTTGTAGTTTGCCTCTGCACGTCTGCGGTAACCTAATGCAGGGTCTTTCTCTGAAGCTAGAACAATACCTTTTTCTCCAGCAGCTTTTCTGTCTGCTAAATTTTGGGCTTGGATGCGAGTTAATTCACCATAACGCTTTGCGTTTGCCTCATCTGTTTCTGAGTATCCTGAACGACTGCGCTTATATGGACTTGGCATGATTTACTCCTTTGTTAAATACCCGAAATTACGTCTAGAGGCTCCCACTCATCTTCTTGGTCATCTTGGAAGTATGAGGTGACAGCCAGTTGGTCAATGTACGATAAGGCATCGGGTAGGTCATCATGCACACCTTGGGATGGGAACATCAAGAGTTGATCTTTAAATTCGTCCCAATCCTCCTCGGAGTTCAGCACAATCCGCCCATGCTCAAACCGTCCTTGAAGTGACCAAATGATACGGTCGGCTTTTTTGCGATTGCCGTGGGTCAAGTCAACTATGTGCGAATATACATTATTCTTCCGCATCAAGTCACTCAAATACGGCAAAACTGCGTTTTTCAGTGCACCACGCTCAATTCCTACAGAAAGTGGGCGGTATTCCCGCATCTTGAGCAAAATGGTGGCAGCAGTCTCCCTGATGTCCCATCGTCCAAAAACGATCTCTTTGACAAACCATTTGCCATCATCAGTGACCTTGACCACAGCAATAGCAGTCTGGTCTAGCCGCTTCTTGGAGTTAGCCGCTTGTTTGGCAACTTCCTCAAATCCCGCTAAGTCACAGGCAATGTAGTAGCTCCCATACTCAGGCTCAGTACCGTATTTAATCCATTCTTCCTTGAAAACGTCAGAGCCAGCATTGTCAAAACTGGCCATATATTCTTGTTTAAAAGCAAAGGAAGACAGGGTTTTCTTGGCAGATTCGATCTCAGTTGGGTCGATCAGGGGGTTGTCTTTGGTTGTGAAGTGCCAAGATTTCCAGTCTGGGTCGGTTTCTGAGTTTCCGAGTTTAAATACGTCATAGAAAAAGTTACGACCTTTGGGAGTTCCGATAAACATTGCCCGACCCTTTTTGTCTGACAACGAAGCACGAATAACCTGCTCCCATGCTTCTGGTTTGATGTCGGCAACCTCGTCAAGCACAGCATAGGTGAGTGACACTCCTCGCAGAGTATCTGGGCGATCTGCACCTCTAACATAGATTTTTGCTCCGTTTATCAGGGTGATGTCCATGTTATTGATGTGACTGGCTTGGATGACATCCCTACCCAACTCCATCAAAACGTCCCAAATAATCTGTCTTGCCTGACCATTGGTAGGTGCAACATAAAGCACTGCCGACCCTGCACTACATTGCAGTCCTTCGATCAGGAGGGTGATGGCTGATAGGCGAGACTTACCGCAACGGCGACCAGCGGCAATGACTTTAAAGCGGGTTTTGTCAGCAAAGACTTCTTGTTGCCAAGGGAGGAGACTGAAGTTAAGGTCAGACATCTTTGCTTTCTATGTCTTCAGCATCAACTGTATTGTCACCAATGGACACGCCACCAATACCTGAAATAGTGATGTTGACTGCTGATCTCTGTTTTCCTTCTTTCTCAAACAGGGAGACAGGGAGCATTCTGTCCATACAGAGTTTGATTGCAGCCATCTGAGCAGGGTGTTCGTCATTCATGGCAATCTCAACTGCCTTGTGGACAACATTAGAACCAGCACTGTTTATCAGGAGTTCTTTGAGTTCTTTGACTCGCTGAAGTTCAGTCTTGGGGAGTAGGGCAGGAGGACTATCGGCATAACGAGCCATAGTCATAGGTTTGGGAATAGCAACAGCTACAGGCTTTGGAGGGCGACCTCTAGGCTTTTTCAGTTTGTCAGGTAAAGCGTCTATTGCATTCATCTTTTGTCCACAGGAGGGAAGTTAGCGATTACTTTACATCAGAATAGGAATCTTGTATAGTGCAGACAACGGGGGCATCACCCACCCCTCTATGCGGTTGAGCCGACCAAGTAGGATAAACGTAGTGAACCATGTGGCTTTCAGTAGGGCTTGCTTAACGATGTGACATCGCTGGCAACCACTTGAACAGGGCAAGTAGCGTGGAGTGATAGGACTGACAACCATCACTAACTTAGATAAACGAGAGGCTCTCCCTATCTAGGGAATTACCCTTTTTTCTTCGGGTGACTTTCCTATTTGTCTTCCACCCTATTGAGCCAGCTTCATTCAGTCAAACAGTCTGATTTAGCTTTTTAAGTGGAGGAGAGGCTACATCAATATTCTCTCTACTCACCCACCCCCTCCCCCCCATAGTAAGCGCACACTAACCTAGCAAGTTGGTAAGCGCACACTAGCAGAGCATTTCATAATGTGGAATGTTAGTTACTGACCAGTCAGTCATTAACGTGTAGAGGTCATGCACCATTTCAGGGACACCATGAAAACACATTTCATATTGTGAAATCGACGATAGTGAAAACCTAATGACTAGGATTGATTGATAGATATAAATAGGGGAGATGTTAGGGTTTGTCCTAGTGACATAGTGTTTGACAGTACGTTATATTATAGGCACTGCAAACAAAAAAGCAGTGTTCATTCAACAAACTTAAAAGGCGTAAACAATGAAACAATTCCCTACTTATGAAGCTATTCCTAGCAGTGCTATTTACTTGGGCAGTGAAAGTGGTGACGGCTCAATGGGTGAAACCCTTGCAGATATGATTCTCGAAGCTATCAACCCTGCTACTTTTAAAGACAGTGACGGCATCCGCCACTACTTTGATTTAATCGAGCCTGTTTAAATTCTAGGGTTAAGGGTATTGGAAACAGTACCCTTGCACCTAGGGATTTTCCTAGGGCTTTTTAATAGGTGTTCAAATGGACAAACAAGTGCAACAAATGGAAAGCCTAAACAGGGCCAAAAATGGTGATTCTCTGGCAAACTTTCCCGCCATTATTTCAGGCTTTATGGATAAGGGAATCAACGCAA
>Ga0209107_10001694_pt1 | contig 12326 bp, 10 predicted proteins | sample LakErihyJuly2011_2_FD_187460 | JGI IMG/M metagenome (GOLD analysis project Ga0209107, IMG submission 187460) | Freshwater microbial communities from dead zone in Lake Erie, Canada - CCB hypolimnion July 2011 (SPAdes) (version 2) | ecosystem: Environmental > Aquatic > Freshwater > Lentic >... | reverse complement strand
CCGAGATGTTCAAGGACGTCGGCATCGGTGTCACCAACCTCATTTTTACCTTTCTCGGCTTGTGGCTGATTGACCGGCTCGGGCGCCGAACGCTGCTCTACGTCGGATCGTTCGGCTACATCGTTTCGCTCGGGATGTGCGCGTGGGCATTTTCCACTCGGACTTTTGGCATCGTGCCAGTTTGTATCTTCGCTTTCGTCGCCGCTCACGCCATCGGCCAGGGCGCAGTTATCTGGGTCTTTATTTCCGAGATTTTCCCCAATCGACACCGGGCCCAAGGGCAGTCACTGGGCAGCGCCACGCATTGGGTGTTTGCCTCGCTGCTGACGCTGTTCTTCCCCGCGATGGTGACGGCATTTTCGCCGGCAATCGTCTTTGCCTTCTTCGGTTTAATGATGGTCCTCCAACTCGTCTGGGTGAAGATGCTGGTGCCTGAAACCAAAGGCCGCCAGCTGGAGGAAATTCAACACCAGTTCGGATGAAACGACCGGTCATTCTCTCCTGCGGCGATGTGCTATGAGATTTGTTTCCCGAACGCCCCGCTTCGGCGTTCTCCATTGCCACACACAATCGGACACTTTGCAGGGCTTGCTCTTCTGATTTATCATTCCGTTTATCGGAGTGTTAAATCAAAATTTAAATCATGCATAGCATTTAGAATATCAAAAGACATTGACATAAGATACTCCCTGATTTGACTGCGACATATGACTATGCGAAAACTGCGTTTCTTTTCAAAGTTTAGTGGTCTTTCATGCATCATCCTCTGTGCACTTCTCACACGTATGCAGGCGGGCTCTGAAAAAGAACCGGCAAGCGCCTCGGGTGGTTTGCAGGAAGCATCCACAATCAGTCCCATCAGATTGGGTACACATTACGAATATCCTTTTGGGGGGATGGCGAAACGCTCGGAGTGGATGCCCAAAGGTGAGGCAGATTGGCGCAGGGACCTCGCAATGATCGTCGATACTGGAATCAACAGTATCCGGATTCGAATTGGGATGGATTCCAATATGGACGATGTCGGAAAGCTTCTGGATATAGCCCAAGCGAACGGACTGACCGTAATTTTCGGTACGGCCACGTTTTACGTAAACGATGAGTTTGTGGAAAAATATCCGGATTCAAAAATCATCGCGGGAGATGGCTCGATTCTGCCCATCGATAAATATGATGTCAGGTGGCAGCGAGCGTGCATCGATCATCCGTTTTACCGGCAGGATCGTAATAGAATCCTGGAAGAGTGCGTATCCCGCTTTAAGAATCACCCTGCGGTAATCGTTTGGGATGTGCATAATGAACCTTGGATCTCGTCCATGGAGAACGCGTGTTTTTGCGACAACACCCTAGCTAAGTACCGTGCTGTCCTGCGGAAAGAGTACAAGAACATCCAAACCTTCAATAATGCCTTTGGTCAGACCTTTAAGGATTTCGATTCCGTTAGGCCGCCGGCGAAGCGAAGCGACGTGGAGGAGGAGTTTTATATTCACTGGCGGGAGTTCATCGCAGCTGACGTTAATGAATTTCTCCTAGAGGGCCGGGATATCTTCAGGCGGCACGTTCCCGATGCCTTGATCACGCATAATGTGACCTTTCCTTATAGTCTTCCTTCAAGGGGGCAGGACTGGTGGCTATTCAAGGAGGGGAATTACAATCTTCTGACCATGAGCCGATATTTGGGCACCAACGAAAAAACGGTGGGATCGAGCATGGATTTTGAAGTGCTCAAGGCGATGAACCCCGGCAAGCCGGCCTGGGTCACCGAGTTTCAAGGCGGTCAGTTTCCCGCGCCGGGCCCGAACATACTCTACAGCGGCAAGGAAATCGAAATAGAGGTGAACAATCTTTTGAGCCACGGCATGAAGGGGATCTATTTCTACCGCTGGGATCCTCTGTTGAACGGCGCGGAGCCGATGGTGAACGGAATGATTGAGCCAGATAGCTACGACACCGATCGCCGACTTGGTTTAAAAAGGGCGATCAATGCGTTGAAGCCGGACCTTCCCTTCATTGCGAAAGCACAATCCCTATCGCCCTCGGTCGGGATTTATTTCACGAGAAACCAGGTGATGCGCTCCAAGCCGGACGACGCCGGTGATTTTGTGGGCCCGGGATTGACCATGTTGAAGGCAACGAGAGGGGCGTATCAGCTGCTCAGCGATAGTGGATACGAAGCGGCGTGCATAGTCCTTGGCACGGAAGATCTCGCGAAGTACAAGGCAGTCGTTTTTCCGCATGTCGCGGACCTTTCGGATAAGGAAGTGGCCGACATCGAAGCCTATGTTGCCAATGGAGGTTCTGCGGTAATCGATCTGCCACCACAGGATCCGGCGGCAGCCGCACGCTTCGCCAAGGCTTTTGGTATCAAGGTGACCGCATCCAGAAAACTGCGCTACTTGCTTTATTCCGGATGGAGTCTCAGGGGAACGGGCAAGGGTTTGAATCTGGCTGAAGATGCTTTTGCCGGGTATTCTTATAACGGACGCCTGCTCCTCGAGGAAGCGAACGCGGTATTGAAGTATGATGATAATGGGATTCCTGCGGCCATTATGCCCGCAAAGTACCAGGGGCGGTTATTGATCACGGGCTGTCAGCTTTTCTACACTTATCACGTAACGCTGCATCCTCGAACCCGTCAAATTGTGAAGTCCTTCCTTGGTAACATTGTTGATCCCGATTTCATACTTAATGGAGCGGACGAGGAGTTTCGTCCTTACTTGGAATCTCGTGCGCTTGTTGACCAAAAGTCAGGAGAAGGGCTATTGTTTATTATGAATCGATCACCTGATAAAACCTATCGCCTGAATGTAAGTGTGAAAGGGTATAAGACTGTAGAGGTGCAGGCCCACTCGTATAATGTTACAAGAGTTAGGTTACAAAAGAAACTGTAAGGTGAATCTGAAATCACGATCAATTATAATATAAATATTGCCCAAATTTATTGAAAAGAAAGATAATGAAATGGCGCCCCATCGACCAAGAACCTCAGCGCCATATATTCTTAAAATGACCAATCGAGAGGTTTGTTTGCCGCTACTCATTTTCAAACAAATCAAAATGGCCTGCTGTTTTTACGCTAATTGGGCCTGTAGAAAATGTCTGGATAAACGGTAAACAGATTAATCCCAAGAAGCAGTTCACAGTCGATCTACATTCAGGGGTAAATATCATGGTGCTGCGATTCCCGGCCCGCGGGGACCCGGCAGATATTAAACTAAGCTCACCTGATGTACTTTTCTTGGGAGATTGATATGAATTTTTATGATGACCTGACTATGCCATTTATTTTAATATCCCCTAGAGATATCCACTCAGCAATATGCTAACAATCAAACGCGTGCGCGCATTCACCGCTCGTGGCGGTGGGGCTGATTATCACGATCAAGGTGGCAATCACTGGATCGACGACCATATCGCGACGCCGATGAGTAAGTACCCCGAGTACCGGCAGAGCCGCCAGAGCTTCGGGCTTAATGTGCTTGGTACTTTGGTGGTAGAGATTGAGGCTAGTGACGGCACGGTTGGCTTCTCAGTAACTACAGGCGGCGAACTTGGTTGCTGGATTGTCGAACGCCACTTAGCCCGCTTTATTGAAGGGGCGAAGGTTACCGATATCGAAAAAATCTGGGACCAAATGTATCGCTCAACGCTATTTTACGGGCGCAAAGGAATTGTGCTCAATACCATTTCGGGAGTCGACTTGGCGTTATGGGACTTATTGGGCAAGGTGCGCAAAGAGCCGGTGCATGTCCTGCTCGGGGGCGCGGTGCGCGACGAGCTGACCTTCTACGCTACCGGATCACGCCCGGATCTCGCCAAGCAAATGGGTTTTATCGGTGGAAAAATGCCGCTGCATCACGGCCCCGGGGAGGGGGACGAGGGATTGCGGAAGAACCTCGAAATGCTGGGCTCGATGCGCCAGCGCGTCGGCAACGATTTTTGGCTCATGTATGACTGCTGGATGAGTTTGGATGTGGATTATGCCACACGGCTCGCCTGCGCAGCTGAAGAATACAATTTACGGTGGATCGAGGAGGCCCTGCCGCCAGATGACTACTGGGGCTACGCCGAGCTCCGTCGTCGAGTGCCGCGGGGCATGTTGGTCACTACGGGTGAGCACGAGGCGACTCGTTGGGGATTTCGCTTACTGCTCGACATGGAGTGTTGCGATATTCTACAGCCCGACGTTGGTTGGTGTGGCGGCATCACCGAGTTACTCAAAATCTCGGCTCTAGCTGATGAGCATGGTAAGCTGGTCATCCCACACGGATCTTCCGTTTACAGCTACCATTTTGTAATTACCCAGAAAAACAGTCCTTTCGCTGAGTTTCTGATGATGGCGCCCAAGGCCGATGGGGTAGTCCCAATGTTTAGCCCTCAACTGCTTGATGAGCCTGTGCCTGTCAACGGACGTATGAAGGTATCAGAACTCGATCGACCTGGCTTTGGGGTACGATTGAATCCTGCATGTAAGCTGCACCGCCCATTTCCTAGGAATTAAATAGAAGGAAGCTTAGTTTCGTCGGCAATCGGCAAGGCGCGGCGTTCGCGCAAAGCCAAGAAGAGGACAGCGCCAACCAACGTGGTACCCGCCAGCAAGTACAGCCCAGCCTTCGTCGACGCAAAGGTTTGTTCGGCCCAGGTTCTCACGTTTGGCGCGAAAAACCCGCCAACCGAACCAAGCGAGTTGATCAAGGCGATCCCCCCAGCCGCGGCTGCCCCGCCAAGGTATGCGGTTGGAAAGGTCCAGAACACCGGCTGCACCCCGATGAAGCCGGCAGCGGCAAAACACAAGGCGGCCAGCGACAGCAAGGGCGACGTCGACGCCACTGATAAGGCGATGCCCGCGGCGCAGACAACTAAGGTCAACGCGGCCATCACCGCGTGCTGCTGCCGACGTTCGGCCAGCCTAGGAATTAAAAATGCCGCCGCCAGCGCGCACACCCACGGGATCGCCGTCACGAGACCCACTTTGAAACCAACCTTCTGGCCAAGCAAACCGGCCACCTGGGACGGCAGGTAGAAGACGACGCCGTAAACGCTCATCTGGATGAGAAAATAGATCGCTGACAAAAATAACACGCGACCGTTCGTCAATGCCGCCAACACGCTGTGTGGCCCATGCGCTGTCTTGTATTGATTCTCTAAAGCTATGGCGGCTGACAAGGTGGAACGCTCCACCGGCGTCAACCAAGCCGCATCCTCGGGCCGGTTATCCAAGTACCAAAATGCCCAAATACCCACGACAGTGGCCAGCAGTCCCTCGATAAGGAACATCCACTGCCAGCCGCGCAGGCCGAAGCCCTCCATCTCGAGTAGCAATCCCGACAAAGGACTGCCGAATATGAAAGCCAGCGGCGCGCCGCAGTAGAACAGGCCTAACACGCGCGCCCGCGCTTGGGTCGGGAACCACTGCGTCAGGAAGTAGATGACCCCTGGGAAAAAACCGGCTTCGGCTACCCCGAGGAGAAAGCGCAAGGCGTAGAACACAGGCGTGCTATGGGCGGCCATCATGGCGGCTGAGACCAGCCCCCACGAGATCATGATTCGGCTCATCCAGAGGCGCGCGCCGACGGCACGCATGATGAGATTGCTGGGCACCTCGCAGATCGCATAACCGATGAAGAAAAGGCCGGCACCGAAAGCATAAGCCGCGTTGGATAAGCCTGTGTCGAACTGGAATGACTGCTGGGCAAAGCCGATGTTGGCGCGATCCAGAAAAGCCAGAACGTACATCAGCAATAAGAAAGGCACCAGCCGCCGACTGGCCTTGGCGGTGGCTCGATCTAGTTCGGGACTAGAGTTAGTGAGAGGACTCATGTTTTTATTCATTCAATAAGTTGACTGTATGATAGTCGAGCTATAGCACGTCACAATTTATATACCATTTGATGATTTTGATGATGGGGAGCTTGCGGTAATCCCCCGAAATCTAGGCCACTTGCGATGTTAGTCTGCGGCTTCAGGCGGCAGCTCCTCGTTCTGATAGGTGGCGATGTTGTTATCGAGGACTTCACGGATCTCATCGTGGATCAGCCGTCCCTCAATCGCGATCTCAGCATGATTCTTGCCGATCATCCTTGGCCCTAGCTCCACCTCTAGCTTATGCCGCAAGAGCATATCCATTTTACTAGCCAGCGTCTTGAGCATTGCGCGAACGACTTCAATCTCCACCACTGCGGCTGCCTCTCGCAGATTTCTAGCCCTTAGCTTGCTGATCTGTTCGCGTAGAAGCTCCGCTTTGAGCGCAGTGATCTCTGGCGAGCCTCGGTCACGGCCTAAGCCGCGTTTGGCCTTGTAGGCCACCCACGCATCAAGCTCAGGCTCGGCTGGCGCACCATCAAGCTGACGCCACTGGTGAATGCTTTGCGTGCTGACCGAGAGCTGAGCCGCGATTTCCTTCCAAGTGAGCAAGGCCATACCTAAGTCATGTTCGTCAAAAAAAGTTTAGGTAGAGAGCCGCTCTTGGTCACGAAACCCCCGCCGGTAATCTTACCTTGAAAGCTTCCTTATCCCCTCCCGCCCAGCATTAAGGCCAAGCGCTCGTTCTCGGCTAGGCTTGGAATCAGGCTCTAAGGTAACAGAAAATGGACACCTAAGCCGGTCTTAAGATGGTGTGATGAGGGTAGGGCTAATTTTGCAGTAATGGTCTAAAGCTTCTGGTGGTTCTGGTGACTCATATTACCCGCCACCACCACCACCACTTACTACGTAGTGGTGGTATGGTGTCTGGCTAGGCTACCAGAATGATTGTGGTGATTGTGGTGATTCTGGTGGTTAACATGGTTTCCAGATATTCATGACGCACTTCACTTTGCCGTCGCGCTCAAGCTGATCCCGCTTGTTTTTGTGTGTGGTTGCTGACCATCCGACTGCCTTAACCCACTCAGAATTTGTCATCCCATGTGGATCTAGTTTTTCGAGCAATACTCTCGCGGGGTGTTCATCGCCGCGGCCAGCTCGTTTAATCTTCGCGGGATCTTCACTGATTTCGCGAATCCAGACTGGACAGCACCACTTCACCACAAAGCGCGGGATCGGCGCGTAGACTCTAAGATGAAATTCAGCCACCATGCAGTCCTCCGTTTCGTGTTCGGTGAGCGTGGCGATTACATCCGGCCAGCGAGCCAGCACCCCGCCACCCGAGGCGCGGTCGATCGAATTCTTGGTGCCAGAATCACCTTTGGCGAAATGGTGAAGCAAGAGGATAGCGCAATCGCCAGCGGCTGAAGCGGCTTCGAGGTCAGCTAAGAAAATTGCCTGACCATCGTTGGAATTTTCCTCTACGCCAGAAACACTTGCCAGCTTGTAGTAAGGATCGATCACGACTAGCCCTGCGTTAATAGATTTCGCATATGGCATGATTTCACGCGCTAGGGTTTCAACGGTGACGCGCTTTCCTCTCAGATTAAGCAGGAATAAATTCGCGGGAGGTTCTATGCCGCGACTGTGACAGATCGCCTTTAATCGCTGGCTAGCGGCAAAGGGCGGCAGTTCTAGGTTAACGTATAGAACTGGGGTCGCTGAGGTTTTAAAACCTAGCCAGTCGCGACCGGCGGCAACTGCTACAGCCAGATCAAGAGCAGTATAGGTTTTATGACCTTTGGATGGTGCTGATAGCATCATCGTGCCTCCTCTAAAAAGCATGCCTTCAACTATGGGGGACGGAATAGCCGGTGGCGTGCGGCAGATTTCAAAGGCGCTTATTGCGCTTAATCGCAAAGGCTGAATTTCGAGCGACGCAATTTGCTCTTTGTGATCCGCGAGAACGTCAGAAAGATTGTGGCCTGTTTTTAGCCGCTCGCCGCATCGAGCGACTATCGCCTGAAATTTGTGCCAAGACTCCGCGTCTTTCAGTTCACGAATATATTTATTTAGGTTAGTCGACGTTGCCTCCGATTCTAATCCAGTCAGATGTATTAAGGTAGGTCGATGGCTCGGGTGTAGCCGGATTAGCTCATCACCGATTCCAATATAAAAGCCGTCGTCATATTTCGCTTCGATGAGTCGAAAAATTTCGATGTTTTCCTGATTGGTAAATATTTCTGCGGTTAATCCTCCGTCGCGGCATTTCTTAAAATTAGCGACGCCAGTTTCGGGCATCAGTATGCAGGATAAAATGCGCCCCTCCGTATCGCCAAGGTCAAGATCAACGCGCTCCATGTTCGGGGCCGATTGACGCAGCATTCACATGCCGCGCGGTTTCGGAGCTAATTTTTCTTAAGGCTACTTCCTGTTCTGCTTTAGCGGTCATCAGGCGCGCAATTTCAGCGTCAACGTATTTGATTACCGTAAGGAGCGCTTTAGCGCACTCACGATTGGTGGTGAGGTTCGAGGAGGTCATGGGGTAGGGCCTCCGCAAAGTTTAAATAATTCGCTTCCAAGTATCCGGAAGGGTCGCCCTCGACCTCGAATTTCACCACAGCGGACGGCGCGGCGGATTGTCGATGGTTGCACTCGACACAATCGAGCTGCCTCGTGAGTAAGGTATACGGCGCTGGCGATGATGACCAATGGGGCCAACGACTCCGTTGCATTTTCGCAGCTAATTAGCGATCTAGCGGCGCTCATCGATGTTTCCCTCCTGATATAAAACGCTGCACTTCAGCCTGTGTGTAACGCTTGTGCCGCAAATGAGGATTCGCCTTGAGTAATCCACGTGCTGTTAAGCGCCACAAAGTTACAGGCGAGATTTGTAACAAAGCACAAACATCGCGACCCGTGAGCAGAGCAGCGGTTCGGTTGGCCAGCGTTATAGGTACTGTGATGGATTTTGGGTAGAGCGCATTCATATTTGAATACGCGCAAACTATCTCAATTCATCACTAACAAGTAGGGCGTTGCTTGCTCTTAATGGCCTACCTTTTTTTGTTCTTTACGCCGCGCGGTCTTCCTTTGTTCATCAAAAATCCGATCACTCGCACGCGCTTCGCGATGGTTTTGTGATCTGCTGAGCAGTCCTTCGTTGCTTCAATAAATTGCTCAATGTTGAAGATGAATTTTTTTCTAAAATCATCGTAATCTACCTTCGGATTTTTAAGCCAATTTGATATGCAGTAATCTTCAATCTGCTGTCCGAGAGGATCAGCCCAAGTCGAAAGACCGTGTGTTTTCGTGAATTCCACGCATTCCGCGATCTTCCTGAAAGCCAACGCATTCCCAGCATATACAACATCGCAGAGATATCGCGACAACCCAGCCAGCGTTTCCGCAGTCTTCTTGTCACGGTTCGCTTCAAAAGCAGCCACTGACTTGTACCCTAATTCCTTTGCAGCCTTTGCATTGCCCAAAAGCCATGCATAATTAGGATCTTCGCGCTGTTCCTTGCGATACCCAACTGAACCAGTCATGAGTATTCTGACCGCTGCCCATGCGGTAGGATCAAGTTTTCCTATCTTCAAAAGCCTTTTTCTAACCTTGGAGTCCACTGGAATCTTCCAATCAAACGATACTAACTTATTTTTCGGCATGGGTCGTCTTTTTAAATTATCGGCGGCCTTATAGAAAACCATTTTGCAGCGTTCTCCTTGCCGCCACCGGTGCCTCGATAATGGCTAAACAGCATCACCGTGCTGCCTTTGTGTGTAAGCATGGCAGCGGTCTTGCCCGCATCGCCGTGCAGCGCGATATGGTAACTTGCAAATGAGTGCCGCAAGACGTTGTGGTCATGATGGACGTTGGCACGAGTGAAAGCGCGCGACTTGTGGTTGCGGAACATTAGCTTTGTCATGCGCCATGACTGCGGCCTTGACCACTTTAGCCACTCCCAAAGGTTATCCTCAGCATGCTCGATATATTGAGGGCGTTGATTTTTATCGATTCGCGCGGATATAGTTATAACGCGGCTTTTGAAATCGAATGCATCGTGTGCGATTTGCGCGGCTGTTTCATGCCTCATGCCAGCAAAGCACTCTAGGGCTAGCCGTCCCAAAAGTTCACGCTCATCAGGCGCCCCTAGATTCTTAGTGAATAGGCTGACCACATCATCGACGCTCAGGACTGTAACTGATTTTAATTCAGCTCTTGTCGGCTTAGGCAGTTTCATTCCGTCCATCGGTTGTTCCAAGATTCTGCGCGTGGACTTTAGCCAATTAAAAAAGCAGGCCAGCGTTTTTTGATAAGAGCGTCGCGTGGCGGTTGCCATAGTGGCGATCGATTGCATGAAGGCTGCGATCTGCGATGCTCCGATTCCCGCGACATTGGCTGTAGGGCTTAAGAAAACCTGAAATCGCCTTAAGATAGGCCGCTGATGACCAAGGCTAGCCTTCGAGACACCTTCAGCTGCTTTGGCCTCTAAAAAGGCTGCAATGGCATTTGTAAGCGGCAGTGAAGCAACTGAGGCTCCGTGTTTCGCCCAGCAGCTAGCAACGTGATCAAGGTTTGTCTCAGCTCCAATAGTCGCGCGAAACGCTCGCCACTCTCGTGCCTCATTATGATTAAGCCGATAAGCCGAAAGACCTTCACGCTTTACCCCTCCAGCCAAATCACGAGCAAAGATGACCTGTTCTTCTCTGGTCTTGAAGGCTTTGGTCTTACGCTGCCCATCCACACGCCATTGGATGGCGAACTGACAGGGACGATCCGTGCGAAGGATCAATCGGATACCGCGCGGAAGTTTCAAGGCGGGGTGCCGTTGGTTGCTCATTTCTGGTTGTCGTTGGTTGTCTATTTAATGTCAAAACAACAAACATTGCCTAATCTTGGCTGACGCAAAGATGGGCATTTCCCCTATGAAAACGAAAAAACCCACCGAAGTGGGATAATGAATGGTGGACCTTACTGGACTCGAACCAGTGACCTTTTCGATGTCAACGAAACGCTCTAACCAACTGAGCTAAAGGTCCAGCAGAGGGCTATCTATGAAGTAGGCGGGGCGGACGGTGCAAGAAAAAATCTTGATCATTCTTTGGCGGGATTTCGGCGCATTTTCGCGTGCATTTAAAGCTACGCCGAGTAAATCACCTACGACATGCTGCAAAGTCTCCGCATCCGTAATCTGGCCCTCCTGGAGGAAGTCGAATTGGACTTTGAGACAGGGTTTACGGCTGTGACGGGTGAAACGGGCGCGGGTAAAAGTATTCTCTTGGGGGCGCTCTCTTTGCTGGCCGGCGCCCGGGCCGATAAAACCATTATCCGCCAAGGCGCTCCCGCGACCGAAGTTGAGGCAGCGTTATTTTTTACCGATAGCCGAAAGCTTGATGGCGCCTTAACGGCGCTTGATCTGCCTCCGTGTGACGACGGTGTGCTCATTCTGAAACGCAGCCTGCCGCGCGATAAAGCGCCGCGGATTTCGGTTAATGGCAGTATGGCCACTCTCGCGGGCTTGCAGGCTTTGGGGGAGTACTGGATTGATTTTCATGGTCCCGGCGAACCGCGCCGCTTGCTGAAAGAAGGTTGCCAGCGAGAATTGCTTGATCTCTTTGCCAAGAATACGGCGGAGCTGCAGAAATATGGACTACATTATCAAGCGTGGCGTGAATTGGTCGACGAACGCACGCGGCTGGCGGGAGCTGAGAAATTGTCGGTGGAGCAGATCGATTTTCTGCGGGCGCAATTGGCCAAGCTGGATGGGCTGGAGTTGACCGAAGAAGCGCTCGCCACCCTCGAGCGCGATTTTTCGCGTCAGCAAAGCGCGCAGGAAATTACGCAATTAGCGGCCGGCCTCAGTCAAGGGTTGAGCGGTGAAGACGGGGTGCTCGGATCCTTGGCGGCGTTGCTGCGGCAGGCGCGCCAGTTGGAGTCGCTCGATGCGGCGAGTAAACCTTTGGCCGAGCGCTTGCTGGCTTGCTCCGTCGAACTCGGTGATCTCGAGGCAGAATTTTCTACGCTCGCGCAATCATTGAATTTTGATCCCGAGCAGGCCGAAGCGCTGCAGGAGCGGATGAATAGTTGGCTCGAGGTGAAGCGTAAGCACGGGACTAAATTGGAGTTAGTGGTGGCGGCGCGGGAAGAGATGCGGCGGAAATTGGAAATGCAGGGCGATATTGAGGGCACGTTGGCGAAGCTCGAAAAGCAGATTGCCGAGGCCCACACGTTGGCGAAGAAATTTGCGCATGAGTTGCGCGCGACTCGCGAAAAAGCGGCCCTGCAGTTGGCGAAGGCGGCCGGGAAAGTCATCGCGCAGCTCGGCTTTAAGAAAGCGGATTTTCGGGTTCACCTGGTGGCACTCTCGGAGCTGGGACCGCAGGGCGATGTCGGGGTGGAATTTCTTTTCTCGCCCAATGTCGGTGAGGCGCCCCTCGTATTGCACCGGATCGCTTCGAGTGGCGAGTTGGCCCGCGTGATGTTGGCTCTCAAGGCAGTGTTGGCAGAAATTGATGATGTGC
>Ga0209107_10001692_pt1 | contig 12328 bp, 6 predicted proteins | sample LakErihyJuly2011_2_FD_187460 | JGI IMG/M metagenome (GOLD analysis project Ga0209107, IMG submission 187460) | Freshwater microbial communities from dead zone in Lake Erie, Canada - CCB hypolimnion July 2011 (SPAdes) (version 2) | ecosystem: Environmental > Aquatic > Freshwater > Lentic >... | reverse complement strand
ATGCCATAAATACTAATTCGTCTGCTGGCCTATATTTAAAAATAAAGCCAGACGCTATTAGTGCGGCATCTTTTTTGGCAGCACCTGTAAATACTATTACAAGTAGTCCATTGTTTACTACTAATAATTCAGGGACAGGGAATGTGGTTGCAGCTGTACAAATACCATATTGTTTTCCTGCCTATACATCTAATGTTCATTGCGATACTGTTTTTTATAGATCAGGTTCTAATCTATATACACCATCACAAAATGCTGCCGCAATTGTTACATTAACAAAAAATGCGGCCTCTACAATAACTAATAATGACGTAAGATTAAAAGTAAGAATTGTTCCAGATCCCAATATTACAAATAGTGTTGCTCCTACACATTATATAACAAATATAGATATAGATAATCAAAATACTTGGTCTAGTCCATTGCCTATTCTAAATACCCCTATTAATATAAGTACATTGGTACCATCCAGTGGAACTATATTTTTAAATTTTAGTGTTGGAAATTACCAAGTGGGAGACGTGTATGTTTTTAATGTTCGTGGATATTTTTTGCCTAATTCAACAATAAAGTCCCCACGTAATGGTAATGGTCTTCAAGGAGCTGATATTAATGCTTATGTTTTGCCTGCTGCTATGCCAGCTCCATCTCCTAATTCGATTCCTAGTCCATTATGGCAACCCACTTCTATTTCTCCTTTGCTGTATTATAATGGGATAGTGTCAGTAGGATTTACTGGTAAAATATATGCTGGAGCAATAATAAAAATAACAGTCCAAGAAGGTGTAGGTTGTAGTCCAAATATAGTAGATACTTTTACAACTACACTTCCCATAGCATCTAGAGAATACCCATCATTTGAGGAATTTTTTTGGGAGGAATGCAGTGGTGTAACTATCGATGTGGTTAATTCAGCTGGTACAGACCCTAATAAAAATAAGTATTCTTTTAGGTATGTTGGATCACAGATTGAATTAAATGGAGGCCCAAGTGGTCGAAGTACTTGGATTAATAACCCAAATATTCCTCAAAATGGAGTATCAACTTTAAAATCAGCTATATTTTTTTCTACTTTAATGAACCAAACTTGTAATGGTATAAGTAAATATACAGCTAGTGCTACATTAGAACAAGCTGCAACTCCAACATATATTGTTGAGACGGTGCCACTTGATGTTGAGACCCCTATATTCCATGAGACAATGAGGACATATCCTATAGTAAATGGACTCCATAAGGTTGGTTGGCAGTACTCGTCAAACACTACATTAGGATCACTTGGTCTTAATTTTGAGATTCAACTTAATTCAAGTTATCCTCACTACTTTGAATTAAATCAGCCGATAAATATTGGTGCAAACGTTGGAGTTGTATATAGTATAATAGATGGTAAGACTATAACCGTTGAGATGCCGTCCACACTTCCTGTTGGTTCTGGTTCAGTTTTAATGGTAGGAGAGATAGATCAGTCCAGTACATCAGACGCAAACGTAATATTAAATAACGACACAGTCAATAGTGAATACAATGCGTTCTGTTATGGAAATGGATTAGAGTCATATAGAATTAGAGACTCATTTAATAATCCTACGATGAAGTATAGTATAAGAGCTAGTACTGTTATTGACGATTATGAGCAAGAAGATAAGTTTGCGTCAGTAATATATAGTGGAATTTTTCGTGGTGATTCATCTATAAATAGATTAAATGAATTTAATTTATCATTAGCAAATTTTAAAAATCTTGATAAGGAATATGGATCTATACAAAAGTTATACTCAAGAGATTCTGATTTATTAGTATTGCATCAAGATAAAATAACATCTGTTTTGTTTGGTAAAAATTTATTAGTTGATGCTATTGGTGGAGGACAGGTTGCCTCAATTCCAGAAGTACTTGGAAATCAAGTTCCATATCCATTAGACAATGGTATCAGCAACGACCCATCAAGTTTTGCAGTAAATTCAGGTAATTTATATTTTACAGATGCAAAAAGAGGAGTTGTCTTGGAAATGATGAATGGTCAGAATGTAATTGAAATTTCATCAAACGGCATGAAAAATTTATTTAGAGATCTTTTGACTACAAATATCAACAAACAAAAAATTGGAGCTTATGATCCATACCATAAAATGTATACGTTAACTACTAATGATACAAGAAATTCATTTTGTTTATTAACTATAAGTAGAGCTTCACGTTCTTTTGTTAATTCTGGAAACTTAGTTAATCTAAGTCTTTTTAATATAAACACTCTTGAGCAATGGACTATAACGCTTATAGATACTGGACATGGTACAAATTGGATTTCTCTTAATGCAATGTCTGGTGCTGGAAGTGCTGTAATAACTGGCAATCCGTCTCCATCAACAGCTGGAACACCTATACCTAGAAACATGACTATTAGAGTTAATTATTGTAATACATATGTTGACTTTACATTAACAGAAATAAAATTTAGTCCAGTTGTAGAAAGTAACATAACAATACAAAGAAAATAATAAATATAAAAATGGAAATTTTTAATCAATCATTTCAACTTAATGGAGAAGCAACAAAATACATATATAATGTTGTGGCGGCAGATTCTAGTATTTTATTGTTTGATACATATACTGGCGAGGCTTTAGTTGAATTCGCTCCAGAACATGGGCAAACTGTTACAGTTACAAGTGAAGGCCTTTCTCAAGTTACTCGACTATCGCCATCATTAAATAACAAGCTTTATTATCTTGTTTCAGATGTAAAATATGATGAATCGCAATTAAATGAAATGATATCTTTAGCCACAGAAATACCTGTATATTTTGCTAATTATTATGTTCCAAATGGTCTTTTTATAGGGGAGTTTACTTTTTTAAATCCAAATAACTATGAGTATGCTTATTTCTTATGGGATTATTCAGACAAGATACTTAACTCTGCTTCTTATATTGGTGAGACAGACAACAGACCTGTTTCAATAGAATTTGGAAATGATCTTGGTAGATGTGGAATTAAGTATAGTGTTACGTCATATCCAACTCGATTTCAATTATTTGTGGATGAAGAACTTCAGTTCGATACGGGTTATATTGGATTAAATACACTTCAAAATTACGATGATTTAATTAGTGCTGGAGTAGATCCTAGTGATATATCTTTATCTTTCCCTTATGATGGATCTGTAAATAATGGTAGTGGTAGCTTATTAACCACAAAAAATAGTGAGGTATTAGAGGCTACTATAGTTGTTTCATCTCCATTCACTAGTTCATCATGGGCAATTATAAAAATAGATCCATACACAACATCTTTTAATATTAATACAACAGATGATAATGATCCGTGTACTAAGGTAACAACTCCATCTAGCTACCTACATAATGGATCTGATATCAGTCCAATAGTAGGAGACATTGTTTATCAAAGTCAGAATATTTACTTTAATGGTGAAGGGCTTAGTTACTACATTGGAAATAATACATTTATTACTATAGATAATGATGGTGTAGTTACTAATGTTGGAAATTGTTATTCAACATCCCCAACAGCAGTTCCTTTTATATATGAGGACGATATTATATATAATAATACTGAAGCCATTCAAAGGCCTATAAAAACAATAGGAGAACCAATTTCTTGGACATTAGTTTCAAGCACACCTGCTGATCAAACTGTGTTTGTTGATAGCTTGTTGAATATAGATCTTGAAACAGCAAAGGGTGATTACTCTATTGAGGTATATGCTACTAATTCTTTTGGCAATAGTCCTAATAAAACAATAAACATAAGCCTTCCTGACTTAGCAGTTACTAGACCTGTATTAATTGATATTGATCAATTTCAATATGAATCTACAAATATTTGTGCTCTAGTATCTCCAGTTTTAACTAGAATGTTTTTTGCAGGAGTAGAAGAATTTCAAGATAATCCAAGTGTTGGAAGCTTTATATATAAAGACTGTGCTGGTTTAGAGCCATTTTGTGGTGGTGGTTTTTGGTATTATCAAGAACAAATAGCATTAAGAATAAGTAATATAGGTTCTGTAATGGATACCGCTATTTGTACTGGTACTACAACTACAACTACTAGTACAACCACAGTTCCAGCAGGTGATTATTTTAGTGCTAGTTCTTGCATTGATCCATCTGTCATTGTTACTCTTTTAGATACAGCTACTCAGGGTATAAATGTTGGTGATATAGTAAATACAGACATAGATCTAAATTGTTGGGAGATACTTTCAGTAGAATCTCCAAGTTACCCGTATTCATTAATCTTGGACCCCGTAACCATATATGCAGATTGCAGTACTTGTACTGGAATTAGTACAACAACAAGTACTACAACTACAACAACAGCACCAATATTTACAGCCTTTGATTTAGCATCAATTAATACAAAGACTAATTATAGCTATAATAGCTGTAATGTTGCTTCTCCTTCTTACATAACTCATTATCACAATGGTCAGTCAGTTCTTCCAGTTGTTGGAGATTTTATATACACAAACAACACGGGAACAACACCATTTAATGGTGAGTTTGTGTGGTATATAATGTTGAATGTTGTAAAGTACGCTGTGAATATAGCAAACACTGGCCAAGTAATAAATGTTATTCCATGTTCAGTTGTAACTACTACTACTACTACTACTACAAGACCAGTTAGACAATGTTTAGCTACAAGGTGTGATGATGTAGGAATTACTCAAATATTGTCTTATACATCTATGGATGTTTATCCAGTAGGTACAATAGTTAAGGATGAATTTGATTTTTGTTATACTGTAACAAATGTAAGTGCTATTGGTACTCCTTATTCTGATGTTATTTTTTTATTTGATGTGTGTTCTGATTGTTTAGCAACCATAACCACTACTACAACTACTAGTACTACTACGACAACTACTAGTACTACTACAACAACTACCACATCAGCACCTGTTTTTAATGGATTGCTTTTAGCAACTAATTATACAGATGACCCATGTGATGAAGGTGTTTCTAATACTTATTATAGTGATGGGCCAATTTTTATTAATCCATATAAACTATACACTTCAGAAGGTTTAACTGATTTAGCACCACAAGGACATTATAGATTTATAATTAATGGGCAGGGTGGAACATGGGATGGTAACTCATGGATTGATACATTCTCTTGCGTATGATGAACTTAAGAATGATTTCAGCACAGCCAGCTATTAATTACTATGCTTGGCAGGTTGAGGTTTACCTTACAAACTTTATTTCTCTTGGTTACAATGGAAATAATATTGATGTTGTTGCAGGTTATGAGGTTTCTGTGCCAGATTCATGGAGAAAATTACAACAAAAATTTCCATATGTAAGGTTCTTCTTTTACGAAGACACAATGGGTAAATGTAAGTACTTACCAGCAATTCAGGCACACCTATTAAAAAAACATTTTAAGGAACACCCATACCTAAGTGAAGAGGCTATATTTTTTCATGATGCTGACTTTGTATTTACAAGGTACATGGACTTCTCTAAGTTTTTAAACGATGACAAATGGTACTTCTCAGACACTATTTCATACATCGGCTACAATTATATAATGAGTAAGGGAGAAGAGGTCTTAGACGCAATGTGTGAAGTTGTGGGAATAGAAAAGTCGGTCGTTAAAAACAATCAATTAAACAGTGGTGGTGCACAGAAGTTATTTAAAAATATTGACTACAAGTACTGGGAAATGGTAGAGGAATATTCAAATAAATTATACGACAAACTCTCAAACATGCAACACATAAAGAAGAAGGAAGACCCATATGGAATACAGGCTTGGACATCAAGTATGTGGGCAGAACTATGGACTGGATGGAAGCTAGGTCATCAGGTAGTTGTGCCTACAGAGTTTGATTTCTGCTGGGCTACCTGCCCATCGTCTAGGTGGGAGGACGTTTATTTCTTCCACAATGCTGGTGTACCATCATCTAATCAGGGCATGTTTTATAAGGCTCAGTATATGGATAAACTTCCATTTAATGAGGGATTAAAAATATCTGATTCTAGATGCTCTTATATGTATTATAATATTATTGAGTCAGTCGATAGTTGTTTGATTTAATTTTCGTAAATTTGTCGTATGGCGTTAAGCACAATAACATACTCTGACAACACCAGTGGTTGGACTTCTTTTTGGGATTACTATCCAGATTGGATTATTGGGTTAAGTAATATATTCTATAGTTGGAATAATGGAAATTTATATCAACACAACAGGACGAATACACGTTGTATTTTTTATAATGTTCAGTTTCCATCAATTGTAAGTACTATATTTAATGAAGAACCATTTACTACTAAAATGTTTAAGTCAGTAAGCTTAGACTCAACAGACCCATGGTCGTCAATACTGAATACTGATTTAGATACTGGAGCAATAAATAGTTCTAGTGAATATATTCAAAAGGAGGGGACATGGTTTGGTTATGCAAGAGCTTTTTCAAGTACGTCAAACAGTTTTAATTTATTGTCTACTCAAGGTATTGGTGCTATATCAACTGTGGCAGGTACTACAGCTACATTTGGATTTAATATAACCACAAGATTAGGTGTTGGAGATAGGGTATATGTAAACAATATCTTTATTGGAACCATTGTTTCTGCTACTGCAACAACAATAACAATAACTGGAGGTGTTTTTACGGGTCTTGCTGGAGGATATGTTAGGGTTGAAAAAAATTCAATTGCTGAGTCTTATGGACTACGTGGTTATTATATGAACATTGAATTGTCAATAACTAATTCTGCTGAGGTTGAATTATTTTCAGTGTCAAGCTCTCTCTTTAAAAGTTATATGTAATGGAATTTAGAATGTTAAATGAATCAGACTATGACACATTTTGTTCATGGTGGAAGGACTGGAGATGGACACCTCCTACCGTAGACTCGCTACCTGAAAATGGTTTGGGTGGAGTAATGGTGTCAAGCAATGGCGTTGAAGTTTGTGGGGGATTTGTTTATCTAACAAACTCAAAAACGGCTTGGATTGAATTTATAGTATCAGACTTTAACTACAGAGAAAAAGACAGACAAGAAGCTATACTATACCTGATAAATATATTGATAGAATTGGTTAAAGATTCTGGAGATTACAAGTACATATACACATCATTAAAGAATGAAAGCCTTATAAATACATACGCAAGCTGTGGATTTGTAAAGGGAAGTACTAGGTGTACAGAAATGATTAAGACATTATAGGATTTTTTTTAGTAACTTTGAATAAAAAAAAATGGCAGCAGTAACAGGAGCAGCAATAGCAGTAGCAGGACTTGGAATGAGTGCGGCACAAGCTATTAAGGCTAATAAAGATATGAAGACGGCCGCAAATGCCGCTCAAGTAGCTAAGGATGATCTAGCAAAAATAAGTGAAACAAACGCATTCAAGCAGGTTCAAGTTCCAACACTTGGTTTTAATTTAGCACAACAATCTCAAGCACAAAGAAGTGCATCAGCATTATCAGCAGTACAAAGTGCTGGTGCTGAAGGAGTTATTGGTGGAGTTGGACAGATAATGCAGGCAGGAAATGAGCAAGACCTTCAATTAGCAGCAATGGCTCAAGAGGCAAAATTCAAAAGAGATGCCATGCAGGCAGAAGCTGAGATGGGTATAAGTGCTAGAAAGCAAGAGAGAGAGTTTCTGATCGGTCAAAACGAGGTGATTTCTGAAAATATGAGAAGATCACAGGCAGAGAATAATAGAAATGCAGCAATAGCAGGAATGTTTTCATCTGCTGGTGCAGCTATTAAATCTGGAAGTAATTCTGAATTATTTGGTGGAGAGGACTTATTCTTTAAAAAAACTCCAGTTACTGATGTAAAACCCCCAGTTACTAATGTAAAAACTCCAACTTTAGGTAAGTATGCAGATATGATGGAATCTCTAAATCCATTAATGAAACAAAATCAAAAATCGTTAGAGGAAGAAAATTATTTAAGAAAACTAATAGGTTCTAGAGGAAACTTTGATTATTTATCAAGACAATATTAAACTATGAGACGAAATAACCCCTACTTTGGATACGTTCCACCTGATAATACCCTAGACTGGGCTAAACTTACAGGTGGTCTTGTCGACACAATAACTGGAATTTCAGAAGAAAGAACGAAACAGAGAGAGGAACTAGCCAAAATAAACGTTGACAATCAGAGAATAGTTTCAACTGTCGATAGTTATTCTGACCAGACTCTTAACGGATTTGTTCAATCTGCTGCTGTAGACGCTAGGTCAATGATTGGCGAATGGAGTAGACAACTTAAGAATAGAGAGATTACAGCTGCTGAATATAAAAGCAGGAACAACAATCTAATGACAAACTGGTCTGCTGTTGGAACGACAGCAAAAACATTTAACGCAACGATACAGGAGGCATTAAAAAGACAAGAGCCAGATGAGAATGGAAATGTTGTGGCGAGTGGTGAGGAATTATATAAGATAGGTAAGCTTGCAGAATTTGGAGATCTAAAAAATAAAAAAGTATTTATAGACCCACAAACTGGCAACCTAATGACTGGTGTACTTGACCCAGCAACAGGGAAGGTAGATCCTAATACCCTTGTAACTGGTGTTGCTATGAATAACATTGAAAACGTACAGACAAATAAAGTAAACCTTAATCAACTTGTTGCAAATAATGTAAAAAATTGGGGTGAGTTTTTAGATGACGAAGGGCTTACATCCATTAGTGGAAAGGGATTAAACCCTAAACTTGCAAAAGCAAAGGCTTCTTTTATTGGAGTAATTATGAATAATCCATCTAGTATCGCAAGCGTTCTTGATGATAATACAAGTTATGATATTGGTTACTATAGTGGAAATAGTGAAAGAAATGGATTAATAAATAACATGCTTAAACTAGAAAACGAAACTCGTAGAGATATGGGTCAAGATCCAATGACAGATGAAGAATCACAAAAGTATGTTGATGAAAATAGTTGGACGATGATTCAGATGGCAAGAGATGGAAATGGTATAATGCGTCCTGTGTTGACCCAAGAGCAGACAGAAAAAGCTAGAGAGGTGATTATGGATCAAATAGACATACAACTAGGCCAAAAGATAACTAAAGACCCACCAACAAAAGATTCAGGTTCTACGGGAAATAAACTTACTGACGCTCAAATTAATGCAAAGACAAAGGGTGCTGAAGTAAAAAAAATAATGTCATCTGGTGGAAATAAAGCACAAGAATTACAAAATGCTTCTGGTGGAAAGTATAAGTTTGTATGGATTCCTGGTAAAAAATCATGGAATGTAATTCTTATTTCATCTGGATCTTTAGCTTTTGAGGGGCTAAAAACAGCGGCTGATATGTATCAAGTATTTAGTTCTAAGGAGCAACAACAATACTACAATCAAGGAACAACAATAAAAAAATTAAATTAATGAACGCTAAATATAAAAACTTATACCAAGAGCTAGTATCAAGAGAAATGACAGACCTTGATGAGAATTCTTTTTATAATGAATACTCTCAGAATGATAATAAATTCTCAGAGCTATATTCATATCTAGATTCTAATGAGCTGACTGATCTAGATCCAGAGACTTTCAAGTTAGAGTATTTTGGAACGCCAATCATTAAAAAAAAAAGCCAAGTCGAAAGTACGGAATCAGATTCGGAAGTTGGTTCATCGGAGCCGTCATCCACAACGACTACAGGGCAATTGGAGCCTTCTATATACATTCTTCCAAGTAATCCTGGGGCACTATACAGAAAAAAAGGTGACTCTTGGCTAAAAAAAATTGGAGAGAATTATATTCCACTATCAAAGGGTGATGTCAGAGCAAGAGAAAGGATACTAGACAATCAGGCCGTATTAGCAAGCGATTTTCAAGCTGATTGGTATTCAAATCAAGCTAAAGAAATTCCTGAATCACAATATGCAACTCAAGAACAAGTAAACAAGGCGTATCCAGATTTACCAAAAGAACGCTGGAAAGGTGCCACTGTTACACCAATTGACCAAACAATACCTACAGAAAAAACACGAGCATTTGAGCAAGAAGAAGCTAAGGACTCTATACTTCCTGAAGAAAAAATAGAGCCTGCAACTTATAAAGAAAAGCTTTACATGCTACAAGAGGGAAAGGACAATGAGAATTTCTATAAAAATCCCGTAACAGAAGAAACATATTTATATTGGTTAGATAATAATGGAAAACCAAGAGAGGGATTAGACCCAATAAAATCACAAGAAGCTGTAGACTTGGCCGCTAATATTATTGGTGAGTCTCAAATGAAACAACTATCAAAAATAAATAATATAGACAAGATCGACCTTAATAAAAGGGACGTAGATAAATTTCTAAAAAAGGAATTATATGGTTCAAACTTTGGTTTTAATCAAGAGGGAAACGAGCTAACCATTAACTCGTATTTTCCAGGGATGAATGGTGATGATGAAGGACTTGAAAACTCAATAACAATTGACCTATCTAAATCAAACTCATCAAGCATAGCAAAAGAATTTCTTCGTTATAATTTATTTACAAAAAAAGAAAACGAAAGCCTTGAAGATATAAAGGATACTGAAAGTTATATTGACGCAATGATTAACTCTAATGGTAAAATTAAAATGACCAGCGATAGGGTAAACATAATTTCAGAATGGGCTAGAACAGAGGAAATGGCTGTTGAAAATGACATTAAACGAAATGAAGTAGATGTTATTGATAAAGATATTAAGTCATACGAAGAAAAAACAAAGCTATTTAAAAAAAGAGTAGCTACTGGCAAGATGACCCAAGAAGAATTTGATAAAGAAAATGATGATTTATCAAAACTATATAAAGACATTAGCATAAAACAAAAAAGAGCACAAGAACTATCTAACAGAGCTCAAAAACTTATCTCTGCTAAAGAATTGATTCAAACAAAGGATGCTACAGAAGAAAAGGGAAGTAGTCTAGGAGCAGGATTACGATCTTGGGTAAATAGTTTTAATGTAACTCCATTAAAAATAGGATTAGATATTAGTTTAGCTGGTGGAAACCTTATGATGGGAGATGAAAAATTTGCCAAATTAATAGATGGGAATTATGGTACAAAAAAAGCAAAAGGATTAACTGATGCTCAAATTGCTAATTATTCACAGGCTAAAGTAAAAGAGCTTAATGATGGATTAATGGAGTTAAGTCTTGAGAGGCTAACTGGAACAAATAAAGAATACATGCAATCTTCAAAAAGAGGCATGATTTTTCAAGCACTAAATGCCGTTATAGAAAGTGTTGGTACAGCGGCTTCTGGTAGTACACTTGGTGTACTTTCAAAAGCTGGTAGTGCAGCTGCAAAACGTTATGGGGCTGCTGCATTCTTCTCCATGTCATACAATGCAATGGAGGATCAAATGAGAGGTCCAGATTTTGATCACTTAACCGAAAACGAAAAAAAATTAATATCAGTTCCATATGGTCTTGTTATAGGTCAAATGGAAAAGTGGGGATTTGAGGTTGCTGCTGGTGCTGGAAAAAATCCATTGTTTAATAAATTTGCTAACTATATAGTAACAAAAACATTTAAGAGTTTGCCTAAAAATGCTGGTTTAATTGAATTAAATTCAGCAATACAAAAAAATGTAGGTGCATCAATAGCTAAAGGTCTAATTAAAATTACAGGTGCTAGTGTTTCTGAAGGCAATGTTGAACTTCTTCAACAAGAATTTGAAGGTATTGGAAAGTTTGCTGTTAACGAGATATTAAAGAACGACAACTTCAACGAGGAGTACTTTAAAGATGCAGAAGACCTAACAAAGGCTGGTGGATGGTCTGCATTACTAAGCCAAGGAGTTGATGCATTTAAGCTAGGTTTCTTGGCTGGTGGAATGACATCTGCTGGTGCTTCAGTAAAAGATAATATTACAGATATATCATCAAACAATAAGTTTGATATATATAAAAGTTTTATTTTAAATACTGAATCAAGAAATGGATGGATAGCTAGTATAAAGGAGGATGAAAAGAATGGAAAAATTTCGTCTGAAGAAATGAACAAGAAGATAGACGAATTGAATAAATCATATTCTGTCTTAACAAAAATACCAGCTTCATTAACTACACAGTCTCAAAGAGAAGCTTTTTCTTTACTACAAGAAAGAGAAATAATAGAAAACGAAATAAAAGATAAAGATCCTAATCTAATAGTAAAGGAAACAAATAGAATAAAAGAAATAAACGAATCACTAAAAACAACATCAGAAAATGCCACTAAAGAAGACAACATCAAGCAACAAGAAGGTACAGCAGAAGGCGGTATCAGCGAATATCAGGGAACTGGTGAAGGACAACAAGAAGTCGGGGTCAGCGAAGGGGGACAACG
>Ga0209107_10001690_pt1 | contig 12339 bp, 9 predicted proteins | sample LakErihyJuly2011_2_FD_187460 | JGI IMG/M metagenome (GOLD analysis project Ga0209107, IMG submission 187460) | Freshwater microbial communities from dead zone in Lake Erie, Canada - CCB hypolimnion July 2011 (SPAdes) (version 2) | ecosystem: Environmental > Aquatic > Freshwater > Lentic >... | reverse complement strand
TCGGACACCTGGTGCAAGGTGCTGACCACGCCCGTGACCTCGCTGCCGACGTGCTCGACGCTGTCGCGGGCGCGCTGCAGGGCTTGCTGGCTGAGCTGGGTTTCGCTGTGGATGTGCTGCTGCGCCTGGCCGATCTGCTGGGCCTGGTGGACCAGCTCGCTCAGGGTGCCTGCCTGGCGCTCGGCCACGGCGGCAGAGTCTTCCAGGGTGCCGCGCAGCTGCGCCGCTTCCAGCCCCAAGCCGCTGGTGTCGCGCTGCAAGGTCCGGGCAAGCGCATGCACGCCGGCATCGGAGGACGCGGCTTCCGTGTGCGTGGAGGCACCGATCTGCGATGCCATCGGGACGGCATCGCGCTTCTTGAACAAGGCCAACATGGGCTTCCTAGGTGGGGAAGGCCATCGCCCGAGGGTGCGCTGGATCTCAGCTCACCACTCTCTGAGCTTGACTCGCAGCCGGGCGATGGACTGGCTGTGAAGCTGACACACGCGCGATTCCGTGACCCCCAGGACCGCTGCGATCTCCTTGAGGTTCATGTCCTGCTCGTAGTACATGCTCATGACGTACTGCTCGCGCTCCGGCAGGTTTTTGATGGCCTCCACCAGCGCGCTGCGCATGCGGTGGTCTTCGAGCAAGCTCAGCGGGTCTTCGCCCTCGGCGGTGACGTGGCGGTCGAGGTAGTCGTTGTCGCCATCTTCGCCGCTCATGTCTTCCAGGTAGATGAGCTGGGTGCCGCGCACCTTGCCGAGCATCTCCTGGTAGTCGCCCAGCGCCATGCCCATCTCATTGGCAATTTCGCTTTCCTGCGGGACGCGGCCGAGCTTTTGCTCCAGGCTGTGCACGGCGCGTTCGATGTCACGCTGCTGCTTGCGCGTGCCGCGGCTGAGCCAGTCGGCGCCGCGCAGTTCGTCGAGCATGGCGCCGCGGATGCGCTGGGTGGCGAAGGTCTCGAACTGCACGCCCTGCCCTGCGTCGAAGCGGCTGAGCGCATCGGTCAGGCCGATCATGCCGACCTGGATGAGGTCGTCGATCTCCACGTTGGCCGGCAGCTTGGCGATCATCTGGTGCGCCAGGCGTCGGACCAGCGGGCTGTATTGCTTCAGCAGGCTGTTGATGTCGAGGCGTCCTTGGGCGGTGTACGTGCTGGACATGCGGGGCTCCGTGGGCATCAATTGAGGACGGCTGACTGGCGGGCTGGCAGGGCGGCGCCCGGCGAGACCAGGTGGTCGAAGGCGTTGTCGCCCAGGGTGTGGGGCAAGGCACTGCGCAACAGACCCGCGGCCATGTCCATGAACCGGGCGTCGGGGTCGAGCGAGGCGGGTTCGAACGGGTCCAGTCGCAAGGCCGTGCGCTGGGCCACCCCCAGGAAGTCATCGGCGCAGCGCGCCAGGCGGGCGATCACCTCGTCGGCCTGCGTGCTGCGGCGCGGGGCACACATCACGAGGTCATAGGCCATCCAGCCGCCGCGCTGGCTGAGGACCTTGACCGCCGCATAAGCATCGGTCAGGCCTTCGGCCATGTCATTGGTGAAGACCAGCGGACGCAGGTTGGCGTGGCGACCGCGGCGGGCAAAGATGCGCACCAGCTCGCTGGCCGGGGCGTGCACCAGCACCACATCGCTTTGCGGTGAGGCATCGGCCAGTGCGTCGAGCAGGCTTTCGCAGGAGCCGCGCGCATCGGCGAAAGTCAGCGGCAGGCCGCGCGCGGCCATGTAGCTGACCTGCGACGACAGGCGCTCGACGCCTTCGGCGAGGTCGAATTCGGCGAGCTCGCCAGGCGGGCGGGCCTGCTCGGAGGCGTCGACCACCAGGGTGTGCAGGCCACAGGCGCCATAAGCAGCGCACAAGCGCTCCAGCACCAGGCCGCCGGCCGACGCGGCGCGCGGGTTGGCGACCACCGGGATGAAGCGCAGCACGCGGGTGGCGAACATCTGGCGCAGGCCCTGGGCCTGGTCAACCGGGTGCATGGCGTGGGGCTTGGGGGTGTGGGCGGTGCTGGCCATGGGGTGTGCTCGGCTCAGGCGCCACGGGCGGCGGTCAGCATGTCAGGGGCGGCGGGCATGGACGGCGTGGCCAGGATGAGGCTGACTTCGTTGGGGTCCAGGCGGTAAGCAGGGTTCAGGCTGGCACGCATGGCACGGTGCACCAGGGCTTGGGACGAGAGGCGATGCCAATCTTCCGGCACGCGTTGGCCGTTGGCCACACCCAAGACCTTGAGCTTGTGACGAATTAACGCATCCAGGGCCGGACCGAGCTTCACGGCCTCGTCCAGCTTGGACAGGACCACCCCAGCGCACTGCTGGGCCTGGTAGGCGTGCATGACGTCTTCGATGGCGTCGCCCTGGGCCGAGGCGTTGATGACCAGCAGCTTCTTGATGCTGGGGTGCGAGAGCATGTCCAGCAGCTCCTTGGTGCGGCTGTCGCGCTGGGCCATGCCGGCGGTGTCGATGAGGATGAGCTTCTTGCCCGACAGCAGCTCCAGCAGGTCTTCCAGCGCGGCGCGGTCGTGGGCCATGTGCACCGGCACGCCCAGGATGCGGCCGTAGGCGCGCAGCTGTTCGTGGGCGCCGACGCGGTAGGCGTCCAGGGTGATGAGGCCCAGGTTGTTGGCGCCGTGCTTGGCGGCGAAGGTGGCGGCCAGCTTGGCGGTGGTGGTGGTCTTGCCCACGCCGGTGGCACCGATCAGGGCGAAGATGCCGCCCTGGTCTTCAACGGCACGCTCGGTGTCGGCGGTGTTCAGGTTGCGCTGCAGCACCTGGGTGGCCCAGGCGAGTTCGTCGGCCTGGCCGTTGGTGACTTCGGCGGGCATGGCGTCCAGCAGCTTGCGGATCAGCACGGTGGAGAAGCCGCCGTCCAGCAGGCGCTGGGCCAGGGTGGCTTGCGCCGGGGTGCGGCCCAGCTTGTCGAGGAAGGCCATGGTCTCGAAGCGCTCGGTCACCATGGCGCGCATGGCACGCAGCTCGCCCAACATGACGGCGTTGGCTTCCTGGGCGGCCTTGAGGGCCTCCAGGGTGGCGCGGTCGGCCTGGGGGTTGGCCACGGCAGGCTGGGCGGTTTTCGCGGCGGCAGGCTTGGCGGCCTGGGGGCGCAGGGCGGCGGCCGGCAGGGCGGCCGCCGCGGCGCGGCGGGCCACGACCTGGTCCATGGTCAGGTCGGCATGGGCATGTGCTTGAGACTGGGCAGCGCGGGGCTGCTGACGAGCAAGGTGTTGCGCTTCTTCCACCACCTGCGTCAGCAGGGGCTCGGCGGCCAGGTCCACGGCGGTGGTGCTGGGGCGCGGTGCGGCCTTGGCCGGCTTGGCCGCGGGGTTGGCGGGCTCGGCAAAACGCTGGGTCAGCTGGGCTTCGGGCGTGGCGGCCAGCGCGGGTTCGGTGCGCTGGATGGCGGCCTGGCGGCGCTTGAGCATGCGTTCGCGCACATAGTCCTGGAAGGACAGCGTGCTCATGGCCAGCTGCTTGACGTCTTCCTGCACGTTGTGGGCGATCTGCGAAACAGACTCCGACACCGCCTGCGACACGCTGCGGCCGCTGGCCGAAGCCGCGGGGGCCTCGTCCTGGGGCTCGGCGCGCTCTTCGCGAGCGTCACGGGGTTCGCGGTGGTCCCGCGCAGGGCTGCGGCCACCCGATGAGGACGACATCGACTCGACCGCAGCCATGCCTTCGGCACCCATCGCCAGGATCTCGATGCCACCTTCGGCGGCGGGTTTGGTGGACAGCACGATGGCCTCGTCACCCAGCGCAGCCTTGACCTTTTGCATGGCCTCGCGGCTGTTGCGTCCAATGAAGCGTTTGACGTTCATGCGTGGCCTCCGATCAGGGTACCGATGCGAATCGAATGGGTCTCAGGGATCTCGCTGTGTCCCAGCACCTTGAGACGGGGTGCGGCGCGCTTGAGGAGTCGGGCCACCGAGGGGCGGATCAGGTCGGGCACCAGCAGGCAGGCCGGCTGGCCCATGTTCTCCTGGCGCTGCACGGCTTCGGCGGCCTGGCGGGTGAGGTGGTCGGCCACACCGGGGTCCAGCATCGGGCCGTTGGCCGAGGTCAGGGCTTGCGTCAGCAGGCGCTCCAGGTCGGGCTCGATGGCGATGACGTCCAGCTCTTTGACCGGGCCGTAGATCTGCTGGACGATGGCCGGGGCCAGGCCCACACGGATGCGGCGCGACAGCTCCGACGGGTCGTTGACCAGGTTGGGCGCCATGGCGGCCTGCTCGGCGATGGTTTCGATGATGGAGCGCATGTCGCGGATGTGCACGCCTTCCTCCAGGAGGAGCTGGAGCACTTTCTGCAGGGTTGCGATGCCGACCATCTTGGGTACCACGTCTTCGATCAGTTTCGGGGCCAGCTTGGTCACATGCTCGACCAGTTGCTGGGTCTCGACGCGGCCCAGAAGCTTGGCGGCGTGGAGTTGCATCAAGTGTGAAAGATGGGTGGCCACCACGGTCGAGGGATCAACGACGGTGTAGCCGGCCATTTGCGCGGCATCGCGCTGGCGCTCTTCGACCCACACGGCGGGCAGGCCGAAAGCGGGGTCCACGGCCTGGGTGCCGGCGATCGGGTTGGTGACGTGGCCGGGGTTGATGGCCATCAGCATGTTGGGGAAGACCTCGCCCTCGCCCACCACGGCACCGCGCAGGGTGATGCGGTAAAAGCTGGGCTTGAGCTCCAGGTTGTCCTTGATGTGGACAGAAGGCGGCAGGAAGCCGACCTCTTGGGCGAACTTGCGGCGCACACCCTTGATGCGGGTCAGCAGGTCGCCACCGCGGTCCTTGTCCACCAGCTGGATCAGGCGGTAGCCCACTTCCAGGCCGAGGGTGTCCACCGGCTGCAGGTCTTCCCAGCTGGCTTCGCCATTCGGATTGGGCGCGGCCTGGGCGGGGGCCTCGGACGGCGGCGGGGCGTTCTTGGCGGCCTCCTGCTTGAGGTGGGTCTTCCAGGCCAGCCAGCCCAGGCCACCGGCCACGGGCAGGAAGACGATGGAGGGCATGCCCGGGATCACACCCAGCATGCCGATGATGCCGGCGGCCACGCCCAGCACCTTGGCGTTCTCGAACATCTGGCCAATGATCTGGCCGCCGATGTCCTGCTCCTTGCCGACGCGCGACACCACCATCGCGGACGCCACCGAGATCAGCAGCGCCGGGATCTGCGCGACCAGGGCATCGCCCACGGCCAGCAGGATGTAGGAGCTGGCGGCCTCGGAGGGCGACAGGCTGTGCTGCACCACGCCGATGACGAAGCCCCCGATGATGTTGATGAACAGGATCAGGATGCCGGCGACCGCGTCACCGCGCACGAACTTCGAGGCACCGTCCATGGAGCCGTGGAATTCGGCCTCTTCGCCCACTTCGCGGCGGCGCTTCTTGGCTTCCTTCTCGTCGATCAGGCCGGCGCCCAGGTCGGCGTCGATGGCCATCTGCTTGCCGGGCATGGCGTCCAGGGCGAAACGCGCGGCGACTTCGGCGATGCGCTCCGAGCCCTTGGTGATCACGATGAAGTTGATGACCACCAGGATGGCGAAAACGATCAGACCGACGGCGAAGTTGCCGCCGATCAGGAAGTGGCCGAAGGACTCGATCACCTTGCCCGCGGCGCCCGCGCCGGTGTGGCCTTCGAGCAGCACCACCCGGGTGGAGGCCACGTTCAGCGACAGGCGCAACAGCGTGGTCAGCAGCAGCACCGAGGGGAAGGCCGCGAAGTCCAGCGGACGCAGCATGGTGGCCGCCACCATCATCACCATCAGCGACATCGCGATGTTGAAGGTGAAGAACAGGTCCAGCACGAAGGGCGGCAGGGGCAGCACCATCAGGGCCAGCACGCACACCACGACGACGGGCGCGGCCATCATCTGGAAGCGCTTGGGGTCGTTGCCGGTGAGGGCCTGGAGCTTTTGCAGCAGCGGGTGCATGAGGGCACATCCTTACAAAGGGTTGCAAGGATTGTTTTCCGCGGGGGGCCAAAGCTTTAGCGAGATAAGCAGGGGTGCTCTGCTGCTATTCCGGGGGGCTTTCGCGGGGCGAAAGCCTCACCCCTGACCACCACGGCCATCACCCGTGACGGATGTCACATCACCCGGCGGACATCAGCCCGCAGCGCCTGCCCGGGCCGCCCGGGCGGCCTTCGACGCCGGGTGGTGCGGGTCGAGCTCGTTGGGCACCTCCAGGTCGGGCAGGTTGCCCGGCATGGCGCCCTGGCCGGTGAGGGCCTGCTTGAGCTGGTACACATAGGCCAGCACCTGGGCCACGGCGCTGTACAGCGCCACGGGCACTTCCATGTCCAGCTCGGTGTGGGCGTAGAGGGCACGCGCCAGGGGCGGCGCCTCCAGCACGGGCACGCGGTGCTCGACGGCGAGATCGCGGATCTTCAGCGCCAGCAAGTCGGTGCCCTTGGCCACCACGCGGGGGGCGCCCATGCTGCCCTCTTCGTACTTCAGCGCCACGGCGTAGTGGGTCGGGTTCATGACCACCAGGTCGGCCGTGGGGATGGCGGCCAGCATGCGCTTCTTGGTCATCTCGCGCATCTTTTGCTTGATGCGGCCCTTGACCTCCTGGTTGCCTTCCTGCTGCTTGAACTCTTCCTTCATCTCCTGGTGGCTCATCTTCATCTTCTCGGCGAAGAGGAACTTCTGCAGGGGGAAATCGATGATGGCGAAGAAGGCGACGACCAGCAGCATGGAGCCGATGACCTCGGCCAGCGTCACGCCCAGGGTGTGGATGGCGGCCGGCAGGGGCATGGCCAGCAGGTTGGCCATGCTGGGCCAGACCTTCATCAGGAAGGTGATGCCCGCGGCGCCCAGCACCAGCCCCAGTGCCGAGGCCTTGAGCGCGTCCACCATGTGCGCCTTGGAAAACAGGTTGGCGATGCCCTGGATGGGATTGAGCTTGCTGAACTTGGGGCTGATGATCTGGAAGGACATCACCCAACCGCCCGCCGCCACCGAGGCCGCCACCGAGCCCAGCGCCACGGCCAGGCCGAAAGGCACGGCCACCATCAGCCACTGGCTGGCCCAGACACCCACGCGCTCCAGCATGAAATCGGGGTTGGCCACGGTGCGGGCGTCGAAGCGCAGGCCAGCCTGCAGCAACTTTTCCATGTGCGACATCCACACCGGCGTCAGCCCCAGCAGGGCCGCGGTGGCCGCCAGCAAGACGAGGAAGTGCCCCAGGTCCTTCGAGCGGACGACCTGGCCTTCCTTGCGGGCATCGGCCAGTTTTTTGGCCGAGGCTGGTAGCTGCTTGTCTTCTGAGCCTTCGGACATGGGGGTGCGTCACGCGGGACGTGGTGGGAGGGCTGGAGGGGATTGTTCCCCTCGGCGGGGCGCCCCATGGGCCGGATAAGCGGGGCGCGAAGTGGCTTGTTCGGGGCGCGTTTCGCGGGGTGGAAGGTGCCCGACGCTGGCGCAAGCGCCGCTGAGCGGGCCTTGGCCCGAATCACTCGGCGCGCCGCGCAGTTCGGGTCAGGCGCGAGGTTGAAGCGCCTGGCACGCCGGCCGAAACAGGCGGTGTGCCGGCCGTTCTGGCTTGCACGCCAGGTTTCCCAGGCACGGCACGCCACCCAGATTCAGCGGCGCGCCAGCCTCTGCCACTGGCGCGCCGCGCGGATCGAGTCGGGCGCAAAGCCCACCCGCCTGACGCGCCGCTGTCAACGGGCGATGGCCCGAGCTCAGAAGGCGGCGGGCCGAGTGGGGCGGGCGGCAGGCCGAGCTCGGAGCGCGGCGGGCGAGTGAAGCGGGCTTGCGCGCGAGCCCCAACAGGTGGCGCATGCACCGCAAGGGTGCGATGGCCGTGTGTTGAAGCCGGCAGGTCCATCGACACGGGCCATCGCTGGCGCATCTGCGGTGGCACGTCGCCCCCTGGTTGTGGCTGGAGCACGGTAAGGTGTGGCCTCTGGCACTGCGCAAGCCACCTGGCCATGAACGCCCCCACCCCTTGGGTCACCTGTGCAGGCATCGGCCTGGTGGCCGCCGGGGTGATGGTGCTGGCCTTCGCCGGTCAAGCTGCAGCGCAACCACACGGAGGAACCCATGCCCGACAAGCGCTTTGCCCACACCCCCGAGCCGCCCTACTACGCGGTGATCTTCGCCTCGCAGCGCACCGAAGGTGACCAGGGCTACGCCCAAATGGCGTCGTTGATGGACGAGCTGGCGCAGCAGCAGCCGGGCTACCTGGGGGCCGAGTTCGCCCGCGACGCCTCGGGCTTCGGCATCACCGTGTCGTACTGGGAGAGCCTGCAGGCCATCGCTGACTGGAAGGCCCAGGCCGACCACGCCCAGGCGCAGCGGCTGGGCAAGCGCGACTGGTACGCCGGCTTCGAGCTGCGCATCAGCAAGGTCGAGCGAGCGTACAACTTCCGCGCCCAGGGCGCCGCATGAGGCATGGCATGGGTCGCCGTGGCCCCACGGCACAATGGCCCTGACCATGCAGACCGTTTACGAAGCCGCCAACGCCGCCGAGGCCCACATGATCGCGGACCTGCTGCGCCAGGAAGGCGTGGTGGCGCACGTGCGGGGCGAGCACCTGCAAGGCGCGCTCGGTGAACTGCCGGCCGCTGGCCTGGTGCGGCTGGAGGTGCACGAGGAGGACCATGCCCGGGCGCGCGACTTCATCGCCCGATGGGAAGCGGCCCAGCCGCCCGAGCCACGCGCCACCGAGGCGCACTGGAGCAAGGGTGGCGGCTGGCTGGGCGGCCTGCTGGTCGGCGTGTTGGCGGGCACGCTCGCGGCCACGGCCTTCTTCCGCGTGCCCACCGCCACCGACGGCGTTGACCACAACGGCGATGGCGTGCTCGACGAACGCTGGACGGTCTCCGCGGCAGGCACCCTCCTGAAAAGCGAGGCCGACCGCAACCTCGATGGCCGGGTGGACTTCGTCTCGCACTTCGACCGGCGCGGCCAGGTCGCCAGCGCCGAGGCCGACGACGATTTCAACGGCACTTTCGAGACGCACCTCACCTTCGTGCGGGGCAACATCGACACGGCCCATGTGGACACCGACGGCGACGGCTTCCCCGACCTGCATGCCGCCTACGCCAACGGCGTGGTGCAAACCAACACCTTCATCGACCGCGCCACAGGCTTGCCGCTGCGCGTCGAGCACCACCGCCTGGGCAAGCTCACACACGCCGAACTTGACGCCGACCACGATGGGGTGCTCGACACCGAAGTGACTTTCTCGCCGCTGGGCGAGGTCACGTCGCGGCGGGCTCGGCCTCCCTCACCCTGACACCCATGGACTTCACCACCGCCGTCGCCACCTGCTTTCGCAAGTACGCCGACTTCAAAGGCCGGGCCTCGCAGGCCGAGTTCTGGTGGTGGGCGCTGTTCAACCTGATCGCCTCGGTGTGCCTGGGCATCATCGACGACCGCCTCTCGCTGGCTTTCACCGTGGGCACCCTGCTGCCCTGCGCCGCCGTGGCCACCCGCCGCCTGCACGACACCAACCGCGGCGGCTGGTTGCAGCTGGTGGGGCTCGTGCCGCTGATCGGCTGGGTGCTGATCATCGTGTGGCTGACGCAAGCACCGCGCGAGCCCAACCGCTTCAACGCCTGAACCGCACCGGCCCACTCACGCCATGTTGGCCGGCACCACCGTCCACTGCTGGCGCACATCGCCCTCGCCGTTGACGCTTTCCATGTGCACCGGGAAGCCCCACAGGCGCGCCACGTGCTTGAGCACCTCGCGGGTGGCCTCGTGCAGCGGGCGGTCGTTGTGCTGGTGACCTGCTCAGTTTTTTCACACCATTCTTTGCTGGAGACGACTGGATTGATCTGACCTCACAAAGTCGAGTCACCCAAAACGATGATTTTTCGGCGCATTGCCCCCACTGGGGCACCGGAGAAAACAATGGGGAAGAGTCGGCTTTCGATTGAGAAGATCGTTGCCTCGCTCAAGCAAATGGAGATATAGCCCTGTACCGCAAGCTTGGTGTCAGTGAACCCAGGCACTACAGCTAGCAGAAGCATTGCGGCAGTCTGGTGTCGGACCAAGCCAAAGAGCTCAAGCAGCGGCCGGGGCTAGGCTCAGCCGCACCACCCGCTACCGCTCGAGATCTTAATCACCCCATCAGGGCTTGAGCAGCACTGGAGAGAGCGGCTGCAAGGTGATTTCACGGTTGGCCGGTAAAGCAGAGCTGCCGCCATCGGTTCTGTGCACGGAGGTCACGGACCAAGCAGGCACAGACACCGTCACCGGCATCGACTCGTTGGCAGACCACACCAGGTAGCAGTTCTTGTTTTCAAAATTGGTGAAGTTCACGATGAAGACCTTCGGGTTTGCCATCTGGAACGCCGCCTTGGCCTTTGCTGACTTCAACCATTCGAACGCCTTCACCATGCCCTGCCCCAGAGGGGTCAGCCCTGAGTATGTGTATGGCGCGATGATCTGGATATTGGCGAGTGAGCGCCACGGCTCCAATGCTCCCCCCACACCCACCATGTGGTAGTAATCAAAATTGCTCGAGCCATTGAGCCACATCGTTGTCAACGCTCGCACCTGCACGCCACGAAGCACTTCATCTGATGGAGGCGCACTTGCAGGGCAGCCTGGACCATATCGACGATCGGCACCAGCCCCCACCAAGCATCCGGGGCTGCCCTCCGTGTTCCAGATGGGCTTGTTGGTTGGTACTCCGTGGCGATAAAGGATCAACTTGAAATTGGCTGCTTGGGCGGCAAGGTGCGCCTCAAGCCCAACCACAGGGTAGTAGCTGTGCGTGGCAAATATGTCCACATGGTTTGCCCCGCCAGCATCCAAAAACTCCGCCAGCTTCTGCGCACCGTAAAGCGTCATCCCAGGTGAAACAAGCTTAAAGCCATAAGCGTTCGAAGGATCAACCTGTTGCAGCGCCAATTTCGCTTCCCTGGCCAAGACAGCGAGTTGATAGCCGTTGCCATCAAAGGTGGCATCAGGCTCGTTCCACAACTCAAAGTACTTGATCTTGCCTTTGTAACGTTGTGCCACGTACATCACGTACGTCCGCCAAGCTGTCAGGTCGGCCGGGGCCGTGCCGCAACCTGCAAGATCGGGCGTGCCTCGCTCGTAATAGGCTGTGTCAACTGTACATGCCCCTCCAGTTGCCCATGGCGGTGGCAAGCCCATGGTGTACACCACATCCATGCCATGAGCCACCGCGTAGCTCACAAACCGATCAAAGCGGGCAAGCGTTTCAGTGTTGATCACGCCTTGCTTTGGTTCCAAGGCCCCCCAGTACAAATTGTTATCCCACAATCGAATAACTTTTTGGTTGAGCGGAGGATATGCGCCACCCAAGACATCAAACTGATTTACGGTCAAACCCATCAGGCTGGAATCAAATACACGCCCGGGCGTTTGAAAATAGAAGGTTGTAGGATCTGCATCCACCTGCGTGATGACTACATCATCAATGCTAACACTCATGCCAACTGTCAATGGCATGATCCAAAGCCTTGGCTGATCGACGCCATCGTTCCCACCGCCGGATCGATACGGCTTGTAGACAAAACTCATGCCGATTGGTGTTTCCACGCCCAACGGAATAGTTTGAATGGACGCCCCATTGGTCGGCACCGCATTCTGCGCAATGCCAATTTCCAGCTTTCCTGCAACACTTCCTGTGCCACGCACCTTCATCGACACGGTGTAGTACTTATCTTCCATCAAAGGAGGCAAGGGTGCTTTCACCTGGGCGAAGGCACCTGATGGCAATGGGCTTCCATTTGGCACGCCTTGAAGAGGCAAAATGGAAACAGCCAATGATGGACTGTTCGTGCCAGGATAAGGCGCAACGTCCAAGCCCAACTGAACGACCTTGTTGGCAAAGCTCCATGATTGGCCATCTCCGAACAAGCTGCCATAAGTTTTATCGTTGAAATTCTCCGAGGATATATTGACACCTTTAAACGTATATCGCATCGCGGCAACATCTGAGGCGCTGGCAGGCAAAGTCGGAGCCGCTGCCAAGACATGGCCTTCGAGCAAACAACACAAACACAGCGTGGCAATGCGGACGGGTTGAAATTTGAGACGCATGAATCCTCCTGGTTGATGGAAGGGCACGCGACTCGCCTAGGCCGGACTGGACAAGACAGCGAAATCGACAAATCGCGCACCATGGCGCCACTGGCTTTCAGTGGTGGCACCCCTTCAACCTTGACCCATCAGCCCAAACCACAGACGCATCAATGCGCATCAATTGATACAAAATGCTGTCGCTTGACATGAAATACACCGCCCATCCCGCCAAGGATGCGCGGAGAACTGCGGCCTCTCTCGGCCCACTCACGCCATGTTGGCCGGCACCACCGTCCACTGCTGGCGCACATCGCCCTCGCCGTTGACGCTTTCCATGTGCACCGGGAAGCCCCACAGG
>Ga0209107_10001685_pt1 | contig 12356 bp, 12 predicted proteins | sample LakErihyJuly2011_2_FD_187460 | JGI IMG/M metagenome (GOLD analysis project Ga0209107, IMG submission 187460) | Freshwater microbial communities from dead zone in Lake Erie, Canada - CCB hypolimnion July 2011 (SPAdes) (version 2) | ecosystem: Environmental > Aquatic > Freshwater > Lentic >... | reverse complement strand
CGTTTTTAAATGGGTATTGGCTTGTACCACAATCATTAGTGTTTTGATTGGAATTTATCCTAATTTTATTTCTAATCTGTTTTAGTCTACAATTTTAATGTAGATTTACAGATAGAGAAGCTATGCACCAATTTTGGGAGTTTATTCAGCAACTAATTAATCCCGTAGAATTACTCCGAGAAGGAGGATTTTATGTACTTCTTTTTGTGATTTTTGCAGAAACTGGCCTATTTTTTGGTTTTTTCTTACCCGGTGATTATTTATTGTTTTTAGCCGGCATGTTTGTAGCCACCGATCGCTTAGATGTAAGTATTATAGTTCTTATTTTGGGTTTAATTACTGCTGCCATTTTAGGAAATTTTGTAGGTTATTGGTTTGGTCGAAAAACTGGCCCTCTACTTTATCAACGAAAAGATACTTTTTTCTTTAAACAACGTTATTTAAGAGCGGCCGAAGCTTATTATCAAAAACAAGGCGCATTTGCGCTAATTATGGGAAGATTTATTCCTATTGTACGCACTTTTGCTCCCATTTTTGCTGGCGTGGTAGGCCTAGATTCTAAGAAATTTGCATTTTATAATGTTTCGGGAGCAGTTCTATGGATTTCATCCTTAACTTTGTTAGGTTATTTCTTGGGTCGTAAATTTCAGCAGCAAATTAATGACTATTTATTTTACATCATTGTAGGATTTATAGTGATTACAGCTCTTCCGCTAGTGTGGACCTATTTAAAAAATACCTTTTCCGGTGATGCGGCCGGAAGCGATACCGAGGAAACAAAATAATTATGAGTACAGACGACCATCCCTGGCACCAAGTATCTCCCGGCGACAATATCCCCGATTTGGTAAACGCCATTATTGAAATTCCTAAAGGGTCTAAAGCTAAATACGAAATTGATAAGGCTTCGGGTTTAATTAAATTAGATCGTGTGTTGTTTTCATCGGTTATGTATCCGGCAAATTACGGCTTCATTCCACAAACCTATTGCGACGATAAAGACCCACTAGATATTTTAGTACTCTGTTCGGTAGATGTGTATCCTTTAACAATTATCGAAGCCAAGGTAATTGGTGTGATGCACATGGTAGATCAGGGTGAACAAGACGATAAAATTATTGCCGTAGCCAACCACGATATGTCTGTAAATTACATTGATGATTTAAGCGAATTGCCACCACATGCCATGACAGAAATTGTCCGTTTTTTTAAAGATTATAAGGCCCTAGAAGATAAAAAAGTTAGTATTGAGCATTTATTAGGCAAACGCTACGCACATAAAGTAATCGAAGAGAGTCTAGCTTTGTATCAAAAAACCTTTCTAACTAAGTAATTATATGGGATTCCAGATTTTTTTAACTTTTTTCTTAGTCTTTTTAAATGGTTTTTTTGTGGCAGCAGAATTCGCCATTGTAAAAGTGCGGGCCTCTCAAATAGAAATTAAAGTAAAAACAGGCAACCGCATTGCCCGAATAGCAAAACACATTACCCAGCATTTAGATGGCTACTTAGCCGCTACACAATTGGGAATTACTCTAGCCTCTTTGGGTTTAGGTTGGGTTGGAGAACGGGTAATGGAAGAAGTACTTCATAACCTGTTGCTAACTTTTGGCGCTAGCCCCGAAACCATACTTTCATTTTCGGGAACCGCTGCCCCAATTATTGCCTTTACGTTAATTACCATTATGCACATTGTATTTGGTGAGTTGGCTCCAAAATCTTTTGCCATACAACGCCCAGTGAATACCACACTTGGTATAGCCTTGCCTTTGCATGCATTTTATTTAGTTTTCAGACCTTTTATTTGGTTATTAAACGGCTTTGCTAACCTCATTCTAAAAATGTTTGGCATTCACACTAGCGCAGGCCACGAGGCGCACCACAGTTCCGAAGAGTTGCAATATCTTCTCGATCAGGGTAAGGAAAGTGGAGCCTTAGACACCAATGAGCACGAACTGATTAAAAATGTATTCGATTTTAATGAACGTGTGGTTAAAAATATCATGGTACCTCGAACTAAAATCTCAGCCATTGAATTAGATACACCCACTTCCGAAGTTTTAGACTATATCATAAAGGAGGGCTATTCCCGTATTCCGGTATTTGAAGATACGATAGATAAAGTTGTTGGTATTATTCATGCAAAAGATGTGTTACCCATTTTAGTGGAGCAAAAGGAAGTGCTTATTGCCGATATTATTCGTAAACCTTACTTTATACCAGAGACCAAAAAAATTAACGATTTAATGAGTGAGTTTCAGCAAAAACGCATTCAAATTGCCATTGTATTGGACGAATTTGGCGGCACCGCTGGTATGGTCACGCTAGAAGATATTGTAGAAGAATTGGTGGGTGAAATTCAAGATGAGTACGATGAAGAAAAACCAATCGTAGAAAAAGTATCCGACAGTGAATTTATTGTGAATGCAGCTGCCAGTGTGTACGATGTAAACGAATACTTGCCTCACGATTTGCCGGAAGATGGCGATTACGATACCATGGCAGGTTTAGTGGGCGATGTGTTTGGTAAACTACCGGAAGTGGGAGAACAAATGGAATTTAATGGCTATACGCTTACCGTATTAAAAAAGACGGAGCAAAACATCGAATCTATTCGTTTGCAATTGGTTATTAACCCCGATGATGTAGTGGATTTGCATTAAACCCTATGCATTTATTTTACACACCTGATATTACGCTACCCGATTATTCGCTTTCTGAAGAGGAAAGTAAACACGCCATTCGGGTTTTGCGCTTGCAGCTAAACGATGAAGTGATTTTAGTAGATGGCAAGGGCGGAAAATATACCGCCCAAATTACTGATGTCAATCCGAAGAAAACCATTCTTAAAATTACCCATAGCCAGCAAGAATTTGGCAAACGCAACCATTATTTGCATATAGCCGTAGCGCCTACCAAAAACATAGAACGCCTAGAATGGTTTTTAGAAAAAGCTACCGAACTAGGCATTGATACTATTACGCCAATTATTTGCGATCGTTCTGAGCGTAAGGAGGTAAAAACAGATCGTTTAAACAAAATTATCATCTCTGCTGTGAAACAATCGATAAAAGCTTACCATCCACTATTAAATGAGGCGATCTCTTTTAAACAATTCATTGAACCAGGATTTGAGGGTGCTGGTTTTATTGCCCATTGTATGGAAGGCGAAAAGCCGCTTTTAGCACAGCTTATTAAACCACAGGGCCATTACACCATACTTATTGGTCCCGAAGGCGATTTTACACCCCAAGAACTAACCTTAGCCCAAGCAGCCGGCTATAACGGCATTAGCTTAGGCGAAGCCCGCTTGCGTACAGAGACCGCGGCATTGGCTGCTTGTTTTGAGATTAATATGCTGAATCGTTAACTTCGTATAAACCCCTAAGCCATGTACCAAATAAAAGTAAACGAAAAATTTAATTTTGAAGTAAACGAAACGCAAGGTGCATGGAGTGTGAATGGAAACCAAATTGAGCTAGATACTTTGGTAATTAAAGACAATCTGTTGCATGTGTTGCATCAACATACTTCTTACCGGATAGAAATTGTTTCGTTCTCCAAAGAAGAAAAGTCGGCTAGTATTAAAGTAAATGGCCATACCTATAGCATTGCCATTAAAGATCGTTTCGATGACTTGCTACATCAATTGGGTTTAGATAATATTCAATCTGCTAAAGTAGCCGAATTAAAAGCTCCCATGCCAGGTTTGGTACTTTCGGTGTTGGTAAAAGAAGGCGATGAGGTTAAAAAAGGCGACAACTTATTTGTTTTAGAAGCCATGAAGATGGAGAACATCATCAAATCTCCGGCCGATGTAACCATTAAATCAATTAAAATTAAGCCTAGCGATAAGGTAGAAAAAAACCAGGTGCTTATTCAATTCTCCTAAATAAAAAAGGACCTCCATTGCTGGAGATTCTTTTTAAAAAATAAATATTCGTCTTTATTTTTTGCTTGTTTTAAATTGAGGCTTGCCACTCTTGCTGCTTACTTCGGGTGAACCCACTAAAGTCATGGCGCAACGGAAACCAATTTCGGCACTAGCCTCGTCTTCTTGCATAAATCTCCGAGTAGCTGGGTTTAACCAGTAGGCTCTATCGTTCCAAGAACCCCCTTTGTATACTCTTGATTTTTCGTTTACTAAGCTACTTACGCCATACAATTCTTCGGCATTATCGTCTACGCCCATTTGGTCTACTGAGCGTTTGTCTGATGTGAATTTATTAAATCCTGTATCAGATTTAAATGTAATTAAACCCTTTTTGACCGAGTCTACTTGTGACCACTTCAGTTTTTTATCCGATTTAGCATTTGTATAAACAGCTCTCCCATAGGAATCTTTTTTATACACAGAAGCAGATCCATTTCTTAACTCTTTATCTACATATACGTTCCCACGATAAGGGTTAAATTCTTCAAATTCTTCAAAAGAAAGTTTACGGTACACATCGGCAGTCCACTCGTTTACATTTCCGGCCATATTATATAAGCCAAAATCGTTTGCTTGAAAAGAGCGTACTGGAGCAGTAATGTCTGCTTTATCATTTAACCAACCACCAGTACCCATATTATCACCAGCACCACGTTTAAAGTTGGCCATAATTAGGCCTTGGGTTTTCTTTTTGGCAGAACGTACGCCCATGCCATTCCAAGGATAAATCTTTCCATCCTCAATATTTTCGTAGGAAGTGTTACCTGCTAAGGCCAAAGCAGCATATTCCCACTCTGCCTCTGTAGGTAAACGGTAAGGCTCTTTTAAAATACCATCCTCTAAACGTACCGGCCGGGTAACGCCACCCTTAGCAGGGACAGTACCGGTTGTTGGAGCAGCAGCGGTAGCATTCGGGTTTAAATCTTTTTTCATTTTCTTACCATCAATACCTTGACCGCGGTATTGGCCATTGAGGTAGATATCGGTATTAAATGGTTTTGTGGTATCGGGCACGCTAGTGGTAACGACGCCGGCAGCTCCTTTGCTTGGAGCTCCTTTGTACGCAGCTAAGTAGCCGCCCTTACGTAAAAGGTCTTCATTTACTCTATCGGAACGCCAGATGCAATAATCGCGTGCTTGTTCCCAGGTAACCCCAACTACAGGATAATCTTGGTAAGCCGGGTGGCGTAAGTAATTGTTTACCCATGGTTCATTGTATGATAAAGGTCTTCTCCAAACCAAAGTGTCGGGAAGTGAATTGTAATAGTATTCAGAATCGTCTTTAAAATTGCGTTTGATCCAGTATAGGTATTCTAACCAATCTACATTAGAAACTTCGGTTTCATCCATATAAAAAGAAGCTACCGTTACGCGACGCTTGGTATTATCGTTTTCGTAAACTAAATCTTGATTTGAGCTGCCTCCCATCACAAAAGTCCCACCTTCAACAGCAATTAAACCGGGGCCGGGGCCTCTTTTTACCTTGCCGGTAACTTGAAAACCGCCATTGTATTTATTGTTGTAGGCCATTCCTGTTTTAGAAGATACCCCACTTTTTGTGCTTTTGTTACACGATACAAGCGTAATACTTAATAGTAATACGCCTAAAATAGAACCGAGTTTTAGTGCTTTTCTTTTCATTTTTGGTGGCTTGCTAAGCATTGATAGTGCTAAAATAGGTTATTTACGCTAAAACACCAAAACGGCTCGATGTTTATTAAGTCCCATTTTGTCAAGTATTTTTTTTCCGCAATCAAAACTCAATTGTTTCTATATTCGTATATTGTATACATTAGAAACAAATTGAAACTAATTCTTCACACGATGCGTTGCTCTTTATACTTCTTTTTAGGTATGGGTTTAAGTTTACAGGTAAGTGCCCAAGGCATTGGACCCGGTACCTTAGCCGATGGGAAAAAGCCTAATAGCATACAAACAGCCATGTCTTTTTTACTGATTACACCCGATGCGAAAGCAGGAGCAATGGGCGATGCTGGCGTAGCTACTGCCCCCGACTTGTATTCCATGCATTGGAATCCGGCTAAATTGTCTTTTTTAGAAGGCGCTTCCGGCGGTTCACTTTCTTATTCTCCATGGCTAAAAAATCTGGTTCCCGATATAAATTTTGCTTATTTAACTTATTATAAAAAATTAGCCGATCAAGGAGTGTTAGCGGGCTCCATCCGCTATTTTTCTTTGGGCGATATTCAACTTACTGATATTAATCAGATTGACTTGGGTACGTATAGTCCCAACGAATTCGCTATTGATGCTGCATATTCCAGAAAATTTGGTGAAACCTTTTCACTTGGTACGGCTATCAGATATGCTCGATCAAGCTTAAGTAATGGCCAGTTTTCTGCTAGCGATGTGTTACGTCCAGCTTCAGCCTTTGCTGCAGATATTTCTGCATATGGCACCAATCCTACTACCATGTTTGGTAAAGAAGCACAACTAAGCTGGGGCATTAATATTTCTAACATTGGCACTAAAGTAAGTTATGCAGAAGGCGGCTCAAAGTATTTTTTACCTACCAATTTGCGTTTAGGCGTTGCAACCAGTTTGGCAATGAATGATTTTGATAAACTAACTTTTACGCTAGATTTAAATAAATTATTGGTACCTACTTCGCCAGAAGTAGATGTAAATGGTCAAATTATTGCCGGCAAAGACCCCAATCGTTCTATGGTTTCGGGTATTTTCGGTTCTTTCTCTGATGCACCAGGGGGCTTTTCCGAAGAATTGAGAGAAATTAATTATGCTTTTGGCGCTGAATATATGTTTAGTGACCAATTTGCCTTTCGTTCGGGGTATTTTTATGAGCATCCCACCAAAGGAGATCGTCAATTTCTAACCTTGGGTGGTGGCTTTAAAACGCAGAAAGTAGGTATCGATTTAGCCTATATATTAGCTAAGCAGCAAAAAAGCCCAATGGCCAATACACTCCGATTTTCCCTCAGTTATAAATTTTCAGAGAAATACAAATATAATCTCAATTGAAAATACGAGTAGGTTTTGGCTTTGATGTCCATCAATTAGTTGAAAAGCACCCCTTTATTTTGGGTGGTGTAAATTTAGAACACCATGTAGGTGCTTTTGGCCATTCGGATGCTGATGTATTGGTACATGCTATTTGTGATGCAATGTTGGGTGCAGCAAATTTAGGTGATATTGGCCATCACTTTTCTAATACCGACTCCCGTTGGAAAGGTATTAGCAGTTTAATTTTATTGCAAGAATGCGTAAAACTATTGGCCGAAAAAGGCTGGGCTATTGGTAATATCGACGCCATGATTTGCTTAGAGGCTCCCAAAATTAACCCACATGTGCCGGCCATGAAAAAGCATATTGCTAAGGCTGCCGGTATTTCCGAAGATGATATTTCTATAAAAGCCACTACCAATGAAACTATGGGTTTTGTGGGCAGAGAAGAGGGTATTGTGGCTTATGCCGTTTGCCTTATCGAAAAAGCTTAATCCTTTTTAGGTTCCACACTAGAAAAATCGGCAGCACATTTGCACGAAGTGCCACAGCTATTTTTGGCCGTGAAATTGCGATACAGCATTCGACCTAGGTACGCTAATGCTATAAAAAATACGGTAAGTACGGCTATTTCTTGTACGTTCATGCTTTGCAAAGGTAATGCATTTGTTTGTTTTGAACTGTCATCGCAGTCTAAAATACACCTTTGCAGAGTTTTACGGTTTTAAAACCTTAACTTTGCAAAAATTTTCTTTTAAAACAATTCAATGCAAAAAATTAGAAACATTGCCATTATAGCCCACGTTGACCACGGTAAAACAACTTTGGTTGATAAAATTTTACATTCTTGTTCCATTTTTCGTGACAACGAGCAAACAGGCGATCTCATACTAGATAACAACGATTTAGAGCGTGAACGTGGTATTACCATCGTTTCTAAAAACGTTTCGGTACAATATAAAGACGTAAAAATTAACATTATTGATACACCTGGTCACGCCGACTTTGGCGGTGAAGTAGAGCGTGTATTGAAAATGGCCGATGGGGTACTTTTACTTTGCGATGCTTTTGAAGGCGCCATGCCACAAACTCGTTTCGTTACACAAAAAGCATTGGCATTAGGCTTAAAACCTATTGTAGTTGTAAATAAAGTGGATAAAGAAAACTGCCGCCCAGAAGAGGTTTACGAACAAATTTTCGAATTGTTTTTCAATTTAGAGGCTACCGAAGAGCAGTTAGATTTCCCGGTAATTTACGGCTCCTCTAAACAAGGATGGATGAGTACCGATTGGAAATCACCAACCACCGATATTTTTGCCTTATTGGATGCTGTGGTAGAAAACATTCCACCGGCACCTATAAACGATGGCACGTTACAAATGCAAATCACCTCTTTAGATTATTCATCTTTCGTAGGTCGTATTGCCATTGGTCGTGTACACCGTGGCTCTATAAAAGAAAACCAGCCCGTTACCTTAATTAAACGTGATGGTAAAGTAGTAAAATCTAGAGTAAAAGAATTATACACCTTTGAGGGCTTAGGTAAGGTAAAAACCACCGAAGTGCGCTCTGGCGATATTTGTGCAGTAGTAGGTATTGATGGTTTTGATATTGGCGATACCATTGCCGATTTTGATGCTCCAGAACAATTACCGGTTATCAGTATTGATGAGCCAACCATGAATATGTTGTTTACCATTAACAACTCTCCGTTTTTTGGTAAAGAAGGTAAATTGGTAACCTCACAACGCATTAGAGATCGTTTGTTAAAAGAGATGGAAAAAAACTTGGCCTTAAAGGTTTTAGATACGCCATCTCCTGACTCTTGGTTGGTATACGGTCGTGGTATTCTTCACTTGTCGGTTTTAATTGAAACCATGCGTCGTGAAGGCTATGAAATACAAGTAGGTCAGCCACAAGTAATTATCAAAGAAATTGATGGCAAGAAATGTGAGCCGATTGAAACGCTTATTGTAGACGTTCCGGGAGATGTTTCTGGCAAAGTAATTGAATTGGTTACCCAACGTAAAGGGGAGTTGTTGGTTATGGAGCCTAAAGGCGATTTGCAACACTTAGAATTCGAAATTCCTGCTCGTGGTATTATTGGTTTACGTAACAACGTATTAACGGCTACAGCGGGTGAGGCTATTATGGCTCACCGTTTTAAATCTTACGAGCCCTGGAAAGGAACCATCCCTGGTCGCTTAAATGGAGTATTGGTTTCTATGGAAAAAGGAATGACCACAGCCTATTCTATTGATAAATTACAAGATCGTGGCCGTTTCTTTGTTGATCCGGGTGTAGATGTATACGAAGGCCAGATTATGGGCGAACACATTCGCGATAACGATTTGGTGGTAAACGTGGTAAAAGGAAAAGCACTAACCAACATGCGTGCTTCTGGTACCGATGATAATACTCGTATTGCACCAGCCATTAAATTCTCTTTAGAAGAAGCTATGGAATATATACAAGCCGATGAGTACATTGAAATAACGCCGGTGAGTATGCGTTTACGCAAAATTTATTTAACAGAAAACGAACGCAAAATCAAGGCAAAGAAATTTGCCAATTAATTTCTCGGTTTCTTACTAAAAACAGCGCTCTTCGAATTGCCGGAGAGCGCTGTTTTTTTATACATTTGTTTTGAATGAAAATACCAGCACTACCAGGTTTCGAGCAGGCAGCATTTCAGAAGTATGTAAAAAATACCGGATGGTTGCTAGTAGGCAAACTTTTAAGTTTGGTAGTAGGCTTTATCATAGCCCGTTATTTGGGCCCCTATGCATTTGGCGATTTAAGCTTTGCCGATGCCTTTGCTGCTTTATTTGCTGCAGTGGGTACCCTAGGTTTAGATAGTTTTATAATTCGTGAAATTATACAACACCCCGATAAACGAGACGAAATTTTAGGCACCTCCTTGGTTATGCGCTTAGCTGCAAATGCGGTACTAATTCCGCTGGCTATTCTTACCTATTTGGCTTTCCGCCAATTATCTACCAACGAAACCGAGGTGTCTTTGGCTCTTTTAATTGCTTTGTGTAGTTCGGCGGCTTTATTTAAGTCTTTCAACATTATCGATTCGTATTTTCAGTCGCAGGTTGCTTCTAAATATGTGGTGCATGTACAAAATGTATGTTTGCTGCTCACCACCGGTGTTAAAATTGCTTTAATTTATAACCATGCACCGGTACTTTATTTTGCCGGAGCTTTGGTGTTTGATAGTGCTATTTTAGCTCTTGGTCTTTTGTTTATTTACAAGCGTAAACAGTTACATCTACATACCTGGACCTTCAATTGGGCACGAGCTAAATCACTTATTCAACAATCTTGGCCATTGATTTTAACTGCCGTAATGATTTCTATTTATATGAAAATCGATCAAGTGATGTTAAAATCGGCTGGTAGTAAAATTGTGGGTATTTATAGTGCAGCAGCCCGCATCAGCGAATCGTGGTATTTTATTCCTGTAGCCATTGTCACCTCTGTATTTCCGGCTATCATTCATGCCCGCAAAACCGATATAGAACGCTATCACAAACGCTTGCAGAATTTATACGATTTATTAGTTGGAATCAGTTTGCCGGTGGCCATTTTAGTGAGCATTTTTGCCGATCAAATTATTCATACATTATATGGAAACCCATACCAAGGAGCGGGATTATTGCTTTCTATTCATATTTGGTCCGGTATTTTTGTGTTTTTGGGAATTGCCAGCAGCCAATTTTTATTAGCTGAAGGATTTACGCTAATTTCCTTTTCTCGAACTGCTTTTGGGGCACTTGTAAATGTAGTACTCAACCTATGGCTCATTCCCATCTACGGCGCTTTGGGAGCTTCCATTGCTACCTTAATTGCCTATGCTAGTTCAACCTTTTTTATACTAGCTATTCCTCATACTCGAGATCAGGGGCTTCGTATGTTAAAATCTCTGTTCTTGATATCAATAATTCAAAAAATAGTCAAAAAGTGAAGGTAAAATACTCCAAATTAAGTCTACTAAAATGGTCTAAATTCAAAGCTCTTTTGTCTTTTGGAACCAAAGGCTATTTAGCCGATATCGGTTGGATTCGTTCCTTTGACACAGCGGCCTCGGTAGATGCCGAAGGCGTATCCTTGCCTTGGGTTACCTATTCCTTTATCGATTTTATTAAAGATCGAATTACAAAAAAGCACTTGGTTTTTGAATTTGGTTCCGGCAATTCTACCCTATTTTATGCCGAACGGGCTCAACACGTAGTTTCCGTAGAACATCACCAAGCATGGTATGACAAAATTAAATCGGCATCGCCTAAAAATGCGGAGCTCATATTTTGCGAATTAGTACCCAACGGCGCTTACAGTAAAATGCCCCTTACTACGCAAAAAAAATACGATGTAATTATTATAGATGGCCGCGACAGGGTAAATTGTTGCAAACAAGCTGTAGCTGCTTTAAGCAAAAGCGGTGTAGTGGTATTAGACGATTCGGAACGTGATTTTTATGCACCGGGTATTGCCTTTCTTAAAAAACAAGGGTTTAAAGAGTTGGCCTTTAGCGGCATTTCGCCAGGGTTATTTTATTATAAAACCACGTCGGTATTTTACAAAGCCGATAATTGCTTGGGTATTTAATATGGCAAACTCGTTCATCAGTAAAGGAGTAAAAGCAGCCTACGATGCTTATTATCAGGCGCATGATGAACAATGGCGTTTATTGGGCGCCCGCTATAAAGCCCAGCACATTGTACATGTAAGTAAAAGCCATACCTTTAAAAAGGTATTAGAAGTAGGTGCGGGTGATGGCAGTATTTTATACTATTTAGATCAATGGAAATTTGCCCCCGAACTGCATGCGTTAGAAATTTCGAAGAGCGGAGTAGCACATATTGAAGCCAAAAATATCCCTTCTTTACAGTCTGTACAAGAGTTTGACGGTTACCACATTCCCTTTCCGGATGATAGTTTTGATATGGTAATTTTAGCCCACGTATTAGAGCATGTAGAGCACGAACGTTTATTGCTACGAGAATTAAAACGGGTGGCAAAATACCTACTCATTGAAGTACCCAAAGATTACCGATTTGGCGTAGATACCCGTATGAAACATTTTTTGGATTACGGCCATATTAATATGTATACGCCTACTTCTTTGCGTTTTTTAGTTCAATCGGAGGGTTTCCGCATCGTAGCCGATGAGTGTTCTTTAATTCATCCGGAAGTGAGCAGATTCAATGCCTTTATCAATCAGAAAAAATCACCAAGTTTTTTTGCAAAGTTTAAAATTGAGTTAGAATATCGATTAAAAAGTCTTTTAGGTATGTTGGGTGGAAAGAAACAAGAAGAAAAATGGGCAAATGCTTACACGGTTTTGTGTAGCAAACAACACGATTTAGAAATATTTTAGGATGCAAAAGCTAGCCCCCATCGCTTTATTTGTGTACAACAGACCGGAGCATAC
>Ga0209107_10001683_pt1 | contig 12358 bp, 14 predicted proteins | sample LakErihyJuly2011_2_FD_187460 | JGI IMG/M metagenome (GOLD analysis project Ga0209107, IMG submission 187460) | Freshwater microbial communities from dead zone in Lake Erie, Canada - CCB hypolimnion July 2011 (SPAdes) (version 2) | ecosystem: Environmental > Aquatic > Freshwater > Lentic >... | reverse complement strand
AGTTGCATCTCACACTGCTATCTTCCGTGAAGAAGAAGATAAAAATGTGAAAGCTGTTGCTGAAGCTGTTGCCACTAATAACAATGCATCAGCTGCAACGTTAGGGGATAACAACGATATTCTTGCTGGTTTGAAAGCTAAAATGGAAAAGAGCGAGAAGAAAAAATAATTTCTTGTTTTTATATAGAAAATCCCCGCAATTTGTGGGGATTTTTTTTTGGATAAAGTTTGGGTTATCACAACTTTTATAACCGCACATGTGCAGATTTTTATTAACCGGAAAGGACGCAAAGATTTACGCAAAGAACGCAAAGGTTTTTTGCCACGAATTTACTTCGTCTATTTTACCTTCGCTCTCGGGTCTCGGATTAGCTCGAATTTTTAAAAAATCTATTATCTATTTTTCTATTATCTTTTATCTTCTTTCGACTTTTTTATTAAAAACAAGAGTTTAATGTTACTTTTACATAAAATTACTTAGAATGAAGAAACAAATTTATAAATGGATTTTTTTTCGCTTAATGGGCTGGAAAATTGTTGGCGAAATTGACGAAAAAATTACCAAATGCGTTTTGATGGTTGTGCCGCACACGAGTTGGCATGACTTTTACTTAGGGATTTTTACTCGTGGAATCACAGCGGTTGAAATGAATTGGGTTGGAAAAAAAGAGTTATTTGGTTTTCCATTCGGCTGGTATTTTAGATATATGGGTGGAGCCCCGTTAGATAGAAAAGGTGGTTTGAATAAAGTGGATGCAATTGCAGAAGTTTTTAAAAACAAGGAAGTATTCCGATTAGCGATTGCTCCTGAAGGAACTCGTAAGAAAGTAACAGAGTTAAAAACAGGTTTTTATTATATTGCAATGAAAGCAAATGTTCCAATAATCCCTGTAGCTTTTGATTTTGGTAAAAAAGAAGTCTGTTTGGGAAAACCCTTTAATCCAACTGGGGCTATCAAAGAAGATTTGGAAATTCTAACACGTCATTTTATAGATACAAAAGGAAAAATACCCGAATACAGTTTTGAAGTAGAATAATTACTCTGAAGGTTTGTAATCTTTAAAAGTTCCGTTTTTATATAATATCACAATTTTGACAATTTCATTTGAATTTGTTGAGATTGTGATATTTTCATTTAGAACAGGATTTATATTTTCTATAGTATTTTTAATGATAGGAATTTCAGTTGGACTAAATAAATTATTCGCAACATGATTTTGTGGAATTGGAGTAGGTGCAGAAATTGTTTTTTCAGCGATAATTCCAGATCTGTTTTCGTCTGAATTTTTCGGGAAATTTCCTTTGCCATTTATAATCCAATATAAATCTACGTCTGGGAAAACCTCTAAAATTTTCAGTATAAAATCCAAGCTTGGCTTGTTTCTGCCTGAAAGTAAATGGGACAAACTGGAACGCTGTACGCCAATTTTATCGGCAAAACTGGAAGCGTTCAAGCTGTAATAATCCAATAGTAACTCAAGTCTTTTAATGAAATCATCAGTGTTTACCATTGTAAATTATCTTTTAGTGTTTGTATATTACAAATGTAAATAAAAAGATGTAAACAAACAACTTTACAAATGTAAATAGTAAATATTTAACGTTTAAACCTATTTTAAAACTTCAAATAAATAGTTTTAAAATACTGATTTAATGCAATTAATTTTAAATATAATAAATAAATAACATTTGTTACTTTTAGTACTATTTAAAACTTAATTCTATAAGATAAAGCGTTTACATTAATAAACAATTTATTCTTTTTTATTGTTTACAAATGTAAATACAAAGATGTTTACTTTTGTAAATCAAATTTAAAGCTATGGATTTCGAGAAATTATTCAGTGAGTTTAAAGAGGTGAATTTATTTGGACGTTACATTACCTTGGAGGATATTGAACCATTATTAATGAAATTTAGTAGTGGCGATAACTTGAAAATAATTGGACATTCTGTTCTTGGTAAACCAATTTATAAATACGAATTTGGATCTGGTAAAACTAGGATTTTGCTTTGGTCTCAAATGCATGGAAATGAAAGTACGACGACAAAGGCGCTTTTTGACTTTATAAATTTATTGAATGGTAATTCCGAATTTGCAAAAAAGCTACTAAATACTTTCACCTTTTGTTGCTTGCCAATGGTAAATCCTGATGGCGCTTCTTTTTATACTAGAGAAAACGCTAATAAAATAGATTTAAATAGAGATTCCCAGTCACTATCTCAACCAGAAAGCAAATTGCTTCGGGAAACATTTGAAATTTTTAAACCTCATTTTTGTTACAATCTCCACGATCAACGCACTATTTTTGGGGTTGGAAATGGAGTAGATAAGCCTGCAACAGTGTCTTTTTTAGCCCCATCTTATAATGAAGAACGTGATATTAATGTTGCTCGTCAAAAAGCGATAGAGGTTATCGTTGAGATGAATAGGGTTTTGCAAATGTATATTCCTAATCAATTGGGTAGATTTGACGATTCTTTTAATATCAATTGTGTAGGAGATACATTCCAGTCGTTAAATGTTCCTACCATTTTAATCGAAGCGGGGCATTTTCATAATGATTATATTAGAGAATTCTCAAGGAAATATGTTTTTATTGCATTAATTGTTGGTTTCAAATACATTTACGAAAACGATATAGTTAGCAATAAAATCGAAGAATATCTGAATATTTCTCATAATAAAATCTGTTTTTATGATTTTATTTATAAAAACATCAAAATTAATTATGATAATAATAAATTAATTACGAATTTTGCAATTCAATATAAAGAAGAGTTAATTGATAATCATCTTTATTTTAACGCTTACATCGCTTATATAGGTGATTTAAAGGGTTTTAGTGGACATTTTGAATACGATGCTGAAGAAGCTTTGTATGAAGATGAAAATGAGAATATTCCTAAAATTGGTCAAAAAGCTGATTTTAATTTAGGAAAAAGTGTTAAAATTGTTAATGGTTCAATTGTTTTTTAGTCTTTTTTGATTTTTAATAATAATAATTAATTTAATAGTTCAATTTTAAAACTTTCCAATTATGAGCAAGTTTCGTTTAGATGAAGTAGATCACCAAATTTTAGATATGTTGATTGACAATACAAGAGTTCCGTTTACAGATATTGCTAAGAAATTATTGATTTCTGCGGGTACTGTTCATGTTAGGGTCAAAAAAATGGAGGAAGCTGGGATTATTATGGGTTCTTCATTGACTTTAGATTATGAAAAATTAGGATATTCTTTTATCGCGTACGTTGGTGTTTTTCTTAACAATACTTCTCAAACAAAATTTGTTTTAGAGCGTATTAATGAAATTCCTTTTGTAACAGTTGCGCATATAACTACAGGTAAATTCAATATTTTCTGTAAAATTAGAGCTAAAGATACTAAGCACGCTAAGGACGTAATTTTTATGGTTGATGATATAGAAGGAGTTTATAGAACTGAAACTATGATTTCGCTTGACGAAAGCTTGAATGATAAAAAACGTTTAATGCATACGATTTTCAAAAACTTGTAGGTTATAAAGTTTATATTTTATAAAGCCTCAAGTGAATTCTTGGGGCTTTTTTTTGATTATTTTTTTAACAACAACAACAACAACTTACTACTAATGTACACACTTCCAAAAATTGAACGTTTCAATCAGAATGTACTTTCAAAATTCCACGTTTATAATAGTGTTTTTTTAACATTACCTTTTGATGCTATTGATAATACAGGCGTTATGTTGCCATTATTTACAGAAGTATGTGAAAAAGGCTTTAAAAAACAAGAAACTCCAATTCAAATTGTAGATTTTTTTGCTGGTAAATATATGGATAATGCTTCTGAATCAGAGCGAATAGATTTGATGTTTCGGTTTATCCAATACATTGAAAGACAAATCGTACTCTTCGACGCCATTGAAGATGCCGCTTTTCCAGTAGTAAATAATTTGGAAGGAAGAGGTTCTTTGCGTGATATTAAAGAAATGGCAGAAGAAAAAGATAAGACAAATGACTTAAAAGAATTTCTTGCAAATTTTAATGTTAGACCCGTATTAACAGCTCATCCAACACAGTTTTATCCAGGAACTGTTTTAGGAATTATCACCGATTTAACAGATGCCATACGAGAAGATGATTTGCTTAAAATTAAAGAATTGCTGTCTCAATTAGGGAAAACACCATTCATTAAAACTGAAAAACCAACTCCTTTTGACGAAGCCGTAAGTTTGATTTGGTACCTAGAAAATGTTTTTTACGAAACTATTGGGGAAATGATATTGTATTTACAAAAAAATATCTTCCAAGGAAATGAAATGAACAATCCTATTTTTAATTTAGGTTTTTGGCCAGGAGGAGATAGAGATGGAAATCCATTCGTAACCACGCCAATTTCATTGAAAGTAGCGGAAAGGCTTCGGACATCAATTTTGAAGTGTTATTATAACGATATTAGAAAATTAAAGAGAAAGCTAACATTCTCTAATGTAGATACTTTAATAGCTGAACTTGAAGTGAAAATTTATCGTTCGGTATTTTATTCACAAGGTGAAATTTACATTACTTTAGACGAGTTGGTAACCAAGATTAATCAAATTAAGACCATTGTTATCGAACAACACCAATCGTTGTATTTAGACGATTTGAATTCGTTGTTGAATAAAGTTACGCATTTCGGTTTTCACTTTGCCTCATTAGATATTCGTCAAAATAGTAAAATTCACAACAGTGTCATTAATAACATTATAGAAAATACAACTAAAAATGGCAAATTACCTGAGTTGTCTAATTATTTAGTAGCATCAGAAAATGAGAAAATGGCAATTGTTTCTCATTTGAAAAGTAATTTAAATCCAGATGATTATTCTGATGAAATGACTAAATCTACGTTGGCTTCTATTTATGCGATGAAATCCATTCAAGAGCAAAATGGAGAGTTTGGAAGCAATCGATATATTATTAGTAATTGTGAAAGTGCTATTCAGGTCATTGAAACCTTTGCGCTTTTCCGTTTGTGCAATTGGGAAAATCCATCGGTAGATATTATTCCACTTTTTGAAGTTATAGACGATTTACAAAAAGCACATCTTATTATGGAGCAGTTGTATACCAATGAAACCTATTTAAATCACATTAAAAACAGAGGAAATAAGCAGACCGTTATGTTGGGTTTTTCTGACGGAACGAAAGATGGTGGCTATTTAATGGCGAATTGGAGTATTTATAAGGCTAAAGAAAATATTACTACAATGTCAAGAAAATACGGAATTAAAGTAGTTTTCTTTGATGGTAGAGGTGGACCGCCAGCGCGTGGAGGAGGAAAAACACATAAATTTTATGCTTCTTTGGGTTCAAATATTGAAAACGAACAAATTCAAATTACAGTTCAAGGACAAACAATTAGTTCTAATTTTGGAACATTAGATTCTTGTCGTTATAATTTAGAGAATCTTTTAAGCGCGGGAGTTACCAACAAAATTTTTGACGATGGTTCAAATATATTGACTTCTAACGAGAAAGATTTGTTAGATAAATTGTCAGTAATAGGTTATAATAAATACACCGATTTCAAAAATCACCCAAAATTTATTCCTTATTTGGAGCAAATGAGTACGTTGAATTATTATGCTAAAACAAATATTGGAAGTCGTCCTTCAAAAAGAGGAAAGTCTGAAAAGCTTGATTTTGCTGATTTACGTGCAATTCCATTTGTAGGTTCTTGGAGTCAATTGAAACAGAATGTTCCAGGTTTCTTCGGGGTAGGAACAGCTTTGAAGTATTTCGAGGATACTAATGAATGGGATAAAATTCAAAAGCTATACAACAGTTCACTTTTTTTCAAAACGCTTCTTGAAAATAGTATGATGGCATTAGCGAAATCCTTTTTTCCATTGACAGCGTATATGAGAGAAGATCCTGAATTTGGTGCCTTTTGGCAAATTATTTATGATGAATTCGTTGAAACCAAACGCTTATTATTGAAAATTGCTGGACATACAGAATTAATGGAAAATTATCCCGATGGGAAAGCGTCTATTGAAACAAGGGAAGCTATTGTAAAACCGTTATTAACGATTCAACAATATGCACTTTCAAAAATTCACGAGCAAAATAAGAGCAAAAACCCAAACGAATCGCTTATCAAAGTATATGAAAAAATTGTAATGCGTTCGCTTTTTGGAAACACAAATGCAAGCAGAAATTCAGCTTAAAAAACAAATATGAAATCAAATCAATTGCCAATAAATGAATATGCTGATTTTTATAAATCTTACATTCAAGTCCTTGAAGATGTCGAATTAATTGAAGAATTAGAAATTTGCTTACATGAATTTATCAAATTTGTTCAAAATATTCCAATGGACAAATTTGATTATCGGTATGAAGTAGGGAAGTGGACAATTAAGGAAATTATCCAGCATTTGATTGATTCTGAACGTATCCTTAGTTATCGTGCGTTACGAATTTCTAGAGATGACAAAACGCCTTTACCAGGTTTTAATGAAAATGATTATGTGGATAATTCAAATGGAAATGACAGAAATTTGCAAGGATTATTAACTGAATTGGCGGTTGTTCGTCAAGCAACGTTGTCACTTTTCAATAGTTTTTCTCAGGAACTGCTTACTAAAATTGGAATAGCTTCCAATCATGAAGTTTCGGTTCGGGCAATTGGTTTTATAATTATTGGTCATCAAAAACACCATCAAAAAATATTTGCCGAAAGGTATTTGTAATTGTATAATTATATAAAAAGGAACTCAATTGAGTTCCTTTTTATATGTATTTAATCTTCATCATCGTCATCCGATTCTTCGTCTGCTATATCCTCTGGATCAACATCGTCGTCATCACTGCTATCACTAGAATCTTCTGAATCTTTTGTCAAATCTACGTCTTCTTCATCATCATCAATAGCATCTTCATCTTCAAGCTCAATTACTTTAATAACATCTAAAGGAACTACAACATCGTCATCATCTTCAAAATTAATAAGTCTGTCAGACAATTTTGTACTAATTTTAACCAAGTAAACAGTATCGACAGTCCTGACTTCTACGGCTTCTATAGTTTCTTCTTTATGGTTTTTAAATCGAATAATATTCGAATCATCATACCCATCAGGAAATTTTTCAACTAATAAGTTCAAGATTTCATTGGTTAGTTTGGAATAATCAACAATAACTCTTTTCATAAAAATTCTATTATAAATCTAATAAATAAGCAAAAATTAATGGTACTACAATGGTAGCATCCGATTCTATTATAAACTTAGGAGTGTGAATGTCTAATTTTCCCCAAGTAATTTTTTCGTTTGGAACGGCACCAGAATAAGAGCCATAACTGGTTGTTGAGTCTGAAATCTGACAAAAGTAACTCCAAAACGGAACTTCGTGCATTTCCATATCTTGATATAACATTGGTACAACACAAATAGGGAAATCGCCAGCAATTCCTCCACCAATTTGGAAAAAACCAATTCCATTGGCACTATTTTTTGGATACCAATCAGCAAGATAAATCATATATTCAATTCCTGATTTCACAGTAGATGCTTTCAAATCACCTTTGATAACATAGGAAGCAAAAATATTTCCCATGGTACTATCTTCCCAACCTGGAACAATAATTGGAAGGTTTTTTTCAGCCGCAGCATACATCCAACTGTCTTTCAAATCTATTTCATAATATTCTTCAAGAACACCAGAAAGCAACATTTTGTACATAAATTCGTGAGGAAAATAACGTTCTCCTTTATCGTCTGCATCTTTCCAAATTTTGTAAATGTGCTTTTGCAAACGTCTAAATGCCTCGTGCTCAGGAATACAAGTATCTGTTACACGGTTTAGTCCACGTTCCATCAAATCCCATTCTTCTTGAGGTGTCAAATCTCTGTAATTCGGGACTCTTTCATAATGAGAATGAGCAACCAAATTCATAATATCTTCTTCAAGATTGGCTCCTGTGCAAGAAATAATTTGAACTTTATCTTTTCGAATCATCTCCGCAAAAATCTTTCCTATTTCAGCAGTACTCATTGCGCCTGCCAAAGTCACCATCATTTTGGCACCTTTTTCTAATTGTTGCTCGTAGGCTTTTGCTGCGTCAACAACAGTTGCAGAATTGAAATGCAGGTAATACTTCTCAATAAACTGACTAATAGGTCCTTTGCTCATTTTTAATTTTTAAGTTTTAATCGATTCAAATTAACAAATTTTATATTTCATATACAATTTGAAATTCAATTTTTTTTACAGTTTTTTTTATAATTTTTTAGTTCACTAAAATGATGATGATTGCCTTACAATATTAAAATACTATTTAAGAATTTCATGATGAAACTTAAAATCCGATTATATATATTAATCACTACTTGATGTGATTTTATGAATTACTACAGTCGAAATACATTATTACTTATCGTAACCTAATATTTTTAAAACGTCATCAGATGTTTGTTGTTCAGAAAAAACACTCGTAGTTATTTCTCCATTTTCATCACGATCTATCAATAGATGTTTAGGTTCTGGAATCAAACAGTGATGCAATCCGCCAAAACCACCGATGGTTTCTTGATAAGCGCCAGTATTAAAAAATCCAATATACAAAGGTTTTTCTTTGTTGTATTTTGGCAAATAAATGGCATTCATATTTTGTTCGGAGTTATAATAATCATCGCTATCGCAAGTCATTCCTCCCAATAAAACCCTTTCATAAGTATCATTCCAACGGTTAATTGCAAGCATCACGAAACGCTTGTTAATTGCCCAAGTATCAGGTAAAGTAGTAATAAAAGACGAATCAATCATGTTCCATTTTTCTCTATCATTTTGCTGTTTTTGATACAAAATTTGATAAATAGCACCGCCACTTTCTCCAACGGTAAAAGAACCAAATTCAGTAAAAATATTAGGAACAGCAACTTCTGCTTCGTCACATGCAATCTTAATTTGATTGATAATTTCGTCTATCATATATTGATAATCATATTCAAAAGCTAATGAATTTTTAATTGGGAATCCACCGCCCACATTCAAGCTATCTAAACTCGGACATTCTTTCTTTAAAGCAACATAAACCTTAATACATTTAATTAATTCGTTCCAATAATAGGCGTTGTCATTGATTCCCGTATTGATAAAAAAGTGCAACATTTTAAGTTCCAATTTCTTATTTTCATGAATTTGTTTTTTATAAAAGGGCACAATATTTTTGTATCCAATTCCTAATCTTGACGTGTAAAATTCAAATTTTGGTTCTTCTTCAGCTGCAATTCTAATTCCAATTTTGAATTTCCCTTTTATTTGCGCTTGAAGCAAATCCAATTCTTCGTAATTATCAATTATAGGAATCGTATTTTTATGTCCATTATTAATGATACGTGCAATGTTTTCAATGTATTGGTCTCTTTTGAAACCATTACAAATCACATACGTACTTTTATTAATTTTTCCAGATTGCATCAAATTTTCAACAATATTGATGTCGAATGCCGATGACGTTTCTATATGAATTTTATTTTTAAAGGCCTCATTCATTACGTATTCAAAATGAGAACTTTTCGTGCAATAACAAAAGTAATATTTACCTTTATAATCATTCTTATCCATCGCAATTTTGAACCAATTTTTGGCTCTTTTGATGTTGTTTGAAATTTGAGGTAAATACGTGAATTTTAAAGGCGTTCCATATTTTTCAACTAATCTCATTAAGTCGATTTCGTGAAATTGGAGGTTGTCTTTATTGAGTGTAAATTCTTCTTGCGGGAAATAAAAATTTTGATTTATTAAATCTGAATATTTTGTATTCATTTCGATAGTAGTAAATTAGATTAAAAAAAAATATATTTATTTAGTTTATCTAATCTTCAAACTCGGATATTTGCATAGATGATTTGTAATTTATCATCATAAATAATAGAATGTCGCAATTTATCAAAATTCAGCAACCCATTTATTGCAAAATAACGATTCAATAGTGCTTTAAAAGCCTTATTTGTCTCATTTTTTGTAAAAGAAAAGTTGTTTGTATTTTGTTTTTTATTCATCGACACAAATGTAAAAAAATATTATATCTGATTTACAATCAAAAGGATTTATTTTTCAAGATTTGTAATCTAAAAAAGCAGCCGTAATTAATTCATTTTCAACTTCTTGATTCATAATGAATTTACCAATCCCATCTAATAATACAAATCTGATAGTTCCGTATTCATTTTTTTTGTCGTGAATAAGTAGTTCTATAATTGGATTCAAGTCATTTTCTTCAAAAGTAACGGCTTCATAAATGGAATTAATCGTGGTTTTAATTTCTGAATATTCCTCGGCAGAAATTAAGCTTTTTTGCATTGAAATATAACTTTCCAATAGCATTCCAAAGGCAATTGCTTCCCCGTGTAATAAAGTTTTTTTATTTTCATTTTCCAAAAAATAACTTTCAATTGCATGTCCTAAAGTATGTCCAAAATTCAATGCTTTTCGAATTCCTTGTTCCGTTGGATCTTGCATCACAATTTCATTTTTAATTGTTATGGAATCATATATTATAGTATCGAAATCGGCGAAATCTAATTTTGATAAATCTAAAAACTGTTTCCAATATTTTGTATCAAATATCAATCCGTGTTTCAGAATTTCAGCCAATCCGGAACGCATTTCCCTTTGCGAAAGCGTATCCAAATAAGAGGTGTCAATTATAACCAAATTTGGAATATTTATTACACCGATTTGGTTTTTTAAATTACCTAAATCCACACCAGTTTTTCCGCCAACAGAGGCATCAACCATTGATAATAATGTGGTTGGGATGTTTATAAAATCGATTCCACGTTTGAATGTTGATGCGACAAAACCGCCTAAATCAGTAACTACGCCTCCGCCTAAATTGATAATTAAACTTTTTCGGTCTGCGCCTAAATCTGTTAAAACGTTCCAAATTTGAATACAGGTTTCTATGTTTTTATTGATTTCACCAGCTTCAAATTCGATGATTTCAATGGTGAGTTCTGTAGCTATATAAGGTAGTAATTTTGGCAAACAAACTTCATTGGAATTGCTATCTACAATTATAAATATATTGGAATAATTTTTTCCAGAAATGTGATTATTGAGTGCTTTGTAGCCATCTTCATTGAAAATTACGGAATAGCCATTTGCTTGAATTGGTTGCATATTTAAGGATATGAATTGTATTTCATTTAATACTGCAAAATAAGGTAATTTTTGATTAAAAATCTGCATTGTGTGCTTATATTTGCATAATTATTTAGGATTCAAATGAAAAAAATATTCAAAAATACAGAAATTGCGTTTTGTTATTAGAAGAGTTTTCTAAAAGCACATAAAAACCTGCAAAATTGCTGGTTTTTATGTTTCTTGTTATTCACGAACCACACGAAAGGATTCGTGCGGGAGCGGGGGACATATCCGAGCCATCGGGTTTAAAGAATTGTTTGCTCAATTTTAATCGTAAAAAGCGTCTAGTTTTAAATTACACAAATTAAAAAGTAATTCAAGTTATAAACTATACACGCCAAAGAATTAAACAATTTTTTAGTAGTTGTAATTGATTTTTTAGTAATTTTGTTTGAAGTTATCTTATAAAGATTTGATTTTTAGTGTTTAAAAAAATCATAGTTTTAAAACGGAGCTTTTTTATGAAGAAATTTAAAATCAACTAAATAAAAAAAAATGATTGCATTACACCCACAATTTATAAAAGATACTGCAGGTAAAAACCTAGTTATTTTACCTCAGATAGAATTTGACAATCTTTTGGAAGAATTGGAAGAATTAGAAGATATTAAACTATATGACCAAGCCAAAAAAGAAGATACTGGTGAACGTATTTTGTTTTCTGATTACCTAAAAAACAGAAAATCAAAAAATGCCTAACTATACCGTTGTTTTATCTAAAAAAGCACAAAAACAATTAGATAAACTTTCCGATACCATTGCCGATCCTATAATTAAAGCCATTTCAGACTTAGGACAAGATCCAAGACCAGCAGGAAACAAAAAACTTAAAGGACGTGACGGTTACCGCATTAGAATTGGCAACTACCGTGTTATTTATGATATTTTTGATAGTGAACTAATTGTAGATGTTATCGCTGTTGGACACAGAAAAGATATTTATTAAACCATAAAAAAACCGAGCATTTGATCGGTTTTTTGTTGTCTTGACTTAGTTTTGTTTGCTCAACTTTGTGGGCACGGAAAACATTTCCGCGCTATCTGATGTGGGATATATCCGCGCCATCGGGTTATTTGAGCAATAGTGGTATGGGGTTTTATTTTGAGCTATCTCCGCCAATGGGTCAACATTCATCCAACGCCCAATTGCTGGGTCATAATTTCTTGGTCCATAG
>Ga0209107_10001682_pt1 | contig 12359 bp, 11 predicted proteins | sample LakErihyJuly2011_2_FD_187460 | JGI IMG/M metagenome (GOLD analysis project Ga0209107, IMG submission 187460) | Freshwater microbial communities from dead zone in Lake Erie, Canada - CCB hypolimnion July 2011 (SPAdes) (version 2) | ecosystem: Environmental > Aquatic > Freshwater > Lentic >... | reverse complement strand
GGCGCAGCCTGAAACCCCACGGCCCATGAAGGCAGTCTCGGAGTCAATTCCCAAATATTTGGCAGATGCGCCCGTGGCAATGATCAATGAGTCGCAGGTGTAAACACCACTGTCTCCCGTTAAGGTAAAGGGTCGCTGACTGAAATCGACCTTGTTGATGTGGTCAAACACAATTTGCGTGTTGAAGCGTTCTGCGTGCTCCAAAAAGCGTTGCATGAGGTCGGGGCCTTGCACGCCGTGCACGTCGGCGGGCCAATTGTCCACCTCGGTGGTGGTCATCAATTGGCCACCTTGTGCAATGCCCGTAATGAGCAGAGGCTTGAGGTTGGCTCGGGCTGCATACACAGCGGCGGTGTAGCCGGCAGGGCCTGATCCCAGGATCAAAACTTGGGCATGTTGGGTCGAAACGGTATTGGACATGGTGGGCAATCTTGCTGAATTCGGTAAAACGCTAAAACCCCATTGTAAGAAGCTTATGAAACGACTGTTTAGGGAGGTCTATCGGGTAAGCTTGAGGGTAAGACCATGACCTATTCACTTCGTACCCTTACCAACCCAACTGGCAGCCCCGAATCAGACTCAAAGGGAGAGTTAACCGAGGGTATTGGATTGCTGCGCTTTACGCAGGAAATCGTTCTTTTTCTGGGAGCTGCTGCCCTGCTGCTGCTGGTTTTGTCCATGTTCAGTTTCAGCCCCAAAGACCCATCTTGGTCTGGCTCAGGTTTGGGCGGCCCAGTGCGCAATTGGATGGGCCTGGTGGGGGCCTGGTTGGCAGATGGCATGTACTTTTGCTTTGGCTACTCTGCGTGGTGGTTGGTGGCCATCTTGGGCCGTTTTTGGCTCATTGCTTGGGCTAATTGGTTGCGCACAGACGAATCTTCCCAGAGTACCTCTTTCAGAGAGCCTGAGAACAATTGGCAAACCCGGCTAATTTTTTGGGTGGGCTTAGCAGTGCTAATGGCTTCGAGCAGTGCCCTCGAGTGGGCGCGGCTCACTCGTTGGGATGCCATCCTGCCTGGCACAAGCGGTGGTGCAGTGGGGTATGCCGTTGGGCATTTCTCTTTAAAATGGTTGGGCTTCAATGGTTCGAGCTTGATTGAAATTGTGTGCATCGCTTTGGGCATGGGCTGGGTCTTTGGTTTTTCTTGGGGCCAAGTGTGTGAATCATTGGGCGGCAAGATCGACGGCTTGATGCAATCCCGTCAAGTCAAGCGCGAGATGGAAGAAGACTTGGCCATGGGCCAACAGGCCTTGCGTGAACGCGAACAACTTCAATCCAAGTTGCCGGCTGAACCACAGCTCCACCCCTTTGAAAATGAGTTTGAAGAGAAGCCTTTGTTTGCGGCAGCAGGTGTGGCTGCGCCCGTATTTGCAGCGCCTGTTGCGCCGATGGTCATTGAAGCACCTGTCACTGCTGTGCCGCGAAGTGAGCGCGTGGTCAAAGAACGCCAGAAACCTTTGTTCAATGAACTGCCCGACAGCAAATTACCTCAAGTTGATTTGCTTGACAGTTTGACGCTGCGCCAAGAAGGCGTTGCGCCTGAAACACTTGAGATGACCAGTCGCATGATTGAAAAACGCCTAAAAGATTTTGGCGTTGAAGTGCGAGTGGTTGCCGCAGCGCCAGGCCCTGTCATCACACGTTATGAAATAGAACCTGCCACCGGTGTCAAAGGCTCGCAAGTGGTTAACTTGGCCAAAGACTTGGCGCGTTCACTCAGCCTCATTTCTATCCGCGTGGTGGAAACCATCCCGGGCAAAAACTACATGGCGCTCGAACTGCCCAATGCCAAACGTCAATCCATCAAGTTGAGTGAAATTTTGGGTTCGCAGGTCTACAACGAAGCCAAATCGATGCTCACCATGGGCTTAGGCAAAGACATTGTGGGCAATCCGGTGGTAGCCGATTTGGCCAAAATGCCGCACGTGTTGGTGGCCGGTACCACAGGCTCAGGCAAGTCGGTGGGTATCAACGCCATGATCCTGTCATTGCTCTACAAGGCAGAAGCTCGCGATGTTCGTTTGCTCATGATCGACCCCAAGATGTTGGAAATGTCCGTCTATGAAGGCATTCCTCATTTGATAGCACCTGTGGTCACAGACATGCGACAAGCCGCACACGGTCTTAACTGGTGTGTGGGCGAAATGGAGCGCCGCTACAAGCTCATGAGCAAAATGGGTGTGCGCAATTTGGCGGGCTACAACACCAAAATAGACGACGCCACTGAGCGCGAAGAGTTTATTTTGAATCCGTTTAGCCTCACACCCGACGATCCTGAACCGCTTAAGCGTTTGCCGCACATTGTGGTGGTGATTGACGAATTGGCCGACCTCATGATGGTGGTGGGCAAGAAGATTGAGGAGCTCATTGCACGCTTGGCGCAAAAGGCGCGTGCTGCGGGCATTCACTTGATCTTGGCCACCCAAAGGCCCAGCGTCGATGTGATCACGGGTTTGATCAAAGCCAATATTCCCACTCGCATTGCTTTCCAAGTTTCGAGCAAAATTGACAGCCGAACAATTCTGGACCAGATGGGTGCCGAAGCTTTGTTGGGCATGGGCGATATGCTCTACATGCCTTCTGGCACAGGCTTCCCAATTCGAGTTCACGGGGCCTTTGTGAGTGATGAAGAAGTGCACCGTGTCGTGAAATATTTGAAATCACAAGGTGAGCCAGATTACATCGAAGGCGTGCTGGAAGGTGGCACCACCGACGGCGAAGACACCGGCTATGGCGAAACTGGCGATGCCGAAAAAGACCCTATGTACGACCAAGCGGTTGAGGTGGTTTTGAAAAATCGCAAGGCCAGTATTTCATTGGTGCAGCGGCACTTGAAGATTGGTTACAACCGGGCCGCACGTTTGGTTGAGGAAATGGAAAAAGCGGGCTTGGTCAGTTCCATGAGCAGCAACGGTCAGCGTGAAATTTTGGTGCCTGCGCGCACCGAATAAGCGTCCTTCTTCATACTTCCTTGCCATCATGAAAGTTAAGTTTCAAATTCTTTGGGTGTTGGGTGCATGGCTTGTGCTGGCACCTTTTGCATGGGCACAATCAAACGCTGACGCGCTTGAGTCATTGCGACAATTTCTTCAACTCACTAACAGTGGTCGAGCCCAATTTACGCAAGTGGTGAGTTCGCCTGCCAAAGCCGATCAAGTGCCACGCCGAAAAACTTCTTCTGGCACATTTGAGTTTCAAAAGCCGCAGCAGTTACGCTTTGCATATCAAAAACCATTCGTGCAAACCATGGTGGCAGACGGCCAGTCACTTTGGCTTTATGACGCCGATTTGAACCAAGTCACTGTGCGCAAACAAAGTCAATTGCTAGGTCAAACGCCTGCTGCGTTGATCGCATCATCAGGGGATTTGAAGGCACTCCAAGCTGAGTTCAATTTAAATGTAGAGCCCGACTCCGAGGGTTTGCAGTGGGTCAAAGCGACGCCCAAGCAGGCGGAGGGCGCGGTTCAATTTATCCGAGTAGGGCTTAAGCCCACACCTAGCGAAAGTTTGAAGGGGCCTACTTTGTCGGCGTTAGAAATTTTCGATGGCTTAGGTCAAACATCGCGTTTGAATTTTCAGAACTTCGAAATCAATGTGAAGCTGCCCCCTGAAACTTTTCAATTCAAACCACCTGCAGGTACGCAGGTCATTCGACCATGAATGCCAGCGTTCCTTTGCAGCAGCCTCTTGCAGAGCGCTTGCGACCCAAAAGTTTGAGTGAGGTGATCGGGCAGCAGCATCTGATTGGTGAAGGCTTGGCACTGCGTTTGGCCTTTGAATCAGGGCAACCGCACAGTTGTATTTTGTGGGGTCCACCAGGGGTTGGTAAAACCACCATTGCACGGCTCATGGCGGATGCGTTTGACGCACAATTTATCAGCATCAGTGCGGTACTAGGGGGTGTCAAAGACATTCGGGAGGCGGTCGAAAAAGCAGAGACTGCCTTGAATGGCATGGAGCCTCAGAGAACCATTGTGTTTGTCGATGAGGTTCATCGTTTTAACAAAAGCCAGCAAGACGCATTCTTGCCGCATGTTGAAAGTGGCTTGTTCACGTTCATTGGCGCCACCACCGAAAACCCGTCCTTTGAGGTCAACTCCGCTTTGCTTTCCAGGGCCGCTGTGTATGTTCTGCAGTCCTTGTGTGAAGACGATTTAAAACAAATTGTGCAGCGGGCACTTGCGATGGGGGCGATACCTGTTTTGCAAGTGGACGCAGAGCAGCGCCTCATTGCCTATGCCGATGGCGATGCCAGGCGTTTGCTCAACACGCTTGAAACCTTGTCGGTTGCAGCGCAAAGAGAGAAGCTTGCCGAAATTTCAGATGCATGGCTGATGAAGGTGCTGGGTGAGCGCATGCGTCGCTACGACAAAGGCGGTGAGCAGTTCTATGACACCATCAGCGCGCTTCACAAATCTGTGAGAGGGTCTGACCCAGATGCGGCCTTGTACTGGTTCACACGCATGTTAGACGGCGGCGCCGATCCTCGTTATATGGCCAGGCGCTTGATTCGCATGGCAGCCGAAGACATTGGCTTGGCCGATCCTCGCGCACTTCGCTTGGCGCTTGACGCATCAGAGGTGTATGAGCGCTTGGGCAGTCCGGAGGGTGAGTTGGCTTTGGCAGAATGCGTCATTTATTTAGCGGTAGCGGCCAAATCAAATGCCGTTTACAAGGCTTTCAATGAAGCCAAAGCATGGGTCAAAAAAGATGGCACACGTCCTGTGCCCATGCACTTGCGCAATGCACCCACTCAACTCATGAAGACCTTGGACTACGGCAAAGGCTATCGCTATGCGCATGACGAAGAGGGCGGCTTTGCGGCGGGCGAAAAGTACTTGCCTGAGGGCATGCCAGCGCCAGGTTTTTACCGACCCGTCAATCGTGGGTTAGAGTTAAAGATTGCAGAAAAAATGGCAAGCTTGAACGCGATGAATCAAGCAAATGCGTCAAAGAAATAGGAGTTCGTGATGGATGTCTTTCTTCAACAGGTCATCAACGGCTTGGTCCAAGGTAGCATGTATGCCCTGATTGCCCTAGGTTACACCATGGTCTACGGCATCATCAATTTGATCAACTTTGCGCATGGCGAGGTGCTCATGGTGGCCGCCCTGACCAGTTGGTCTGTGATCGTATTGATGCAAGATGCCACACCTGGCATGCCCGGATGGTTAATGCTTATTATTTCTTTGGTCATTGCCAGTGTGGTGGCCGCGTCGCTCAATTTTGCAATTGAAAAAATTGCCTACAGACCTCTGCGAAACAGTCCTAAATTAGCGCCACTGATCACCGCTATTGGCGTCAGCATCTTGCTGCAAACCTTGGCCATGATTATCTGGAAGCCCAACTACAAGCCATTCCCCACCTTGTTGTCCACCGATCCCATTCACGTGGGCGGTGCTGTTATTTCCACCACTCAAATCATGATATTGGGTGTGACTGCCATCTCCTTGGCTGTGTTGATGTGGTTGGTCAACACCACCAAGTTGGGCCGCGCCATGCGGGCCACTTCCGAAAACCCCCGTGTGGCGGCCCTGATGGGTGTCAAGCCCGACATGGTCATTTCAGCCACCTTCATCATTGGCGCCATATTGGCAGCCATTGCCGGTGTGATGTTTGCATCCAACTATGGCACGGTACATCACAGCATGGGCTTTTTGCCAGGCTTGAAAGCGTTTACAGCTGCTGTGTTTGGCGGCATTGGCAATTTAACGGGTGCGGTCGTGGGCGGCATTTTGCTTGGCCTCATTGAATCCATTGGCTCAGGCTATATCGGCGCGCTCACTGGCGGCGTACTGGGTAGTCACTACGCTGATATTTTTGCTTTCATTGTGCTCATCATCGTGCTGACATTGCGACCTTCAGGCTTGATGGGTGAGCGAGTGGCCGATCGAGCTTGATCAATTGTTGGAAGTCACAATGAACAATTCTAAAAATCTCAAAACGCTGGCCATTGGTGTTGGACTGCTCATCTTGCCTTTGGTGCTGCAGCAGTTTGGCAATGCATGGGTGCGCATTGCCGACATGGCATTGCTCTATGTTTTACTGGCCATTGGCCTGAACATTGTGGTGGGGTATGCGGGCCTTCTTGATTTGGGTTATGTGGCCTTCTTCGCAGTCGGGGCCTACATGTATGGACTGCTTGCATCGCCGCATTTGTTTGAAACTTTTCCGGCCATTGCAGCCATGTTTCCTGGCGGGTTGCACATGCCATTGTGGGTCATTGTGCCCTTGGCCGCTGCCTTGGCGGGGTTGTTTGGCATGTTGCTAGGTGCACCCACTCTGAAGTTGCGCGGCGATTATCTGGCCATTGTCACTCTGGGTTTTGGTGAAATCATTCGTGTCTTTTTGAACAACTTGGATCAACCCGTCAACATCACCAACGGACCCAAAGGTTTGAACCAAATTGATGCCATTCATTTCTTTGGCATCAACCTAGGCAAAAAACTTGATGTTTTCGGCCTTGAAATTGCATCCGTGAGCCTTTACTACTACCTGTTTTTGTCTTTGGTTCTGGTCACTGTTCTTATTTCATATCGCTTAGAGGTTTCACGCATTGGCCGAGCATGGATGGCCATTCGAGAAGATGAAATAGCAGCCAAAGCCATGGGCCTGAACACGCGCAATCTCAAACTCATGGCCTTTGGCATGGGCGCTACCTTTGGCGGTATTTCAGGTGCCATGTTTGCAGGCTTTCAAGGCTTTATTTCACCAGAATCATTCAGCCTCATGGAGTCAGTCATGATTGTGGCCATGGTGGTACTGGGTGGTTTGGGGCACTTGCCTGGTGTGATATTGGGCGCGGTTCTCTTGTCTGCATTGCCAGAAATTTTGCGTTATGTGGCGGGCCCTTTGCAGTCAATGACCGATGGCCGCATTGACGCCGCCATTCTGCGTCAATTGCTCATTGCCTTGGCCATGATTGTCATCATGTTGATGCGCCCCCGCGGTTTGTGGCCATCGAGTGAGCATGGCAAAGCCTTGCAAGTGAAAAAGGGCTCTTAAGATGAGCACGACCCCTCCCATGACAGAAACAGTTTTAAAAGTAGCAGGCATTTCCAAGCGCTTTGGCGGCTTGCAAGCCTTGTCCGATGTGGGCATGACCATTGAACGCGGCCAGGTCTACGGCCTCATTGGCCCCAATGGTGCCGGCAAAACCACCTTCTTCAATGTGATCACAGGCCTTTACACGCCAGACAGTGGTAGCTTTGAATTGGCTGGCAAACCTTATCAACCTACAGCAGTTCACGAAGTGGCCAGGGCTGGCATTGCGCGAACTTTTCAAAATATTCGATTGTTTGCAGAAATGACAGCCCTAGAAAATGTCATGGTTGGCCGTCATGTGCGAACTTCATCGGGTTTGTTGGGCGCAATTTTTAGAACATCCAAATTCAAGCAAGAAGAAGCGCAAATTGCGCAGCGTGCGCAAGAGTTGTTGGACTATGTGGGCATTGGCCAATATGCTGACTACCGCGCACGCACCTTGTCTTATGGCGATCAACGCCGTCTAGAAATTGCACGCGCTTTGGCCACCGACCCACAGCTCATCGCGCTAGACGAGCCCGCAGCGGGTATGAACGCCACAGAAAAAGTTCAATTGCGTGAGCTGATCGATCAAATTCGCAAAGACAACAGAACCATCTTGCTCATTGAACACGATGTGAAGTTGGTCATGGGTTTGTGCGACCGCGTCACGGTACTCGACTACGGCAAAAAAATTGCTGAGGGCACACCTGCAGACGTGCAAAAAAATGAAAAAGTGATTGAAGCCTATTTGGGCACCGGAGGGCATTGAAATGGCAGCCACATTGTTGAAAGTCAAAGGCCTGCAAGTGGCCTACGGCGGCATTCAGGCTGTCAAGGGCATTGATTTTGAAGTCCATGAAGGTGAATTGGTGTCACTCATTGGCTCCAATGGCGCTGGCAAAACAAGCACCATGAAAGCCATCACAGGTACCTTGCCCATCCATGCCGGTGATATTGAGTACATGGGCAAAAGCATCGTGGGCCAAGGTCCCTGGGATTTGGTCAAGCAGGGCTTGGCCATGGTGCCCGAAGGACGCGGCGTTTTCACGCGGATGACGATCATCGAGAACTTGCTCATGGGCGCCTACATTCGCAACGACACTGCCGCCATTCAAGATGATATGGAAAAAGTGTTTCACACCTTTCCTAGGTTGCGTGAACGCAAAGACCAATTGGCCGGCACCATGTCGGGCGGCGAGCAACAAATGTTGGCCATGGGCCGCGCCCTCATGAGTCGCCCCAAGGTGCTGTTGTTGGATGAGCCCTCTATGGGCTTGGCACCCATCATGGTGGACAAAGTTTTCGAAGTGGTGCGCGATGTTTTTGCGCAAGGTGTGACAGTTTTATTGGTGGAGCAAAACGCCAGTCGAGCTTTGGCATTGGCCAGTCGGGGCTACGTGATGGAGTCTGGCCTCATATCGATGTCTGGGCCTGGTCAAGACTTATTGAACGACCCCAGAGTAAGGGCTGCCTACTTAGGAGAATAAATAGCACGAAAAAAAAGGCGCATTGGGCAGCGCCTTTTGAGCTTGGACATGAAGCCCAAAGGCTTCAACGATGTCGTTAATCTACTTTTGCACCACTGGCTTTTACCACTGGTTCATATTTCGCCAACTCACGTTTCATGAACGCGGCAAACTGTTCTGGCGTGCTGCTCACAGGCTCAGCCATCATCATGCCAAAACGAGCTTTGGTTTCAGGTGCTGCAAGCGCAGCAGAAAAGGCCTGATGCAAGCGTGCCATCACAGCAGGCGGTGTGTTGGCTGGCGCCACCAGACCCCACCAAGTGTCTACTTCAAATCCTTTGAGGGTTTCCGACATGGCTGGAATATCGGGCAATGCGCTTGCGCGTTGTGCCGTTGTGACTGCCAATGCTTTGAGCTTTCCAGCTTTGATGTTGGGCGCAGCTGTGGCCAGATTGTCGAAGTTGAAATCGACTTGGCCAGACAATAGCGCCAACTGCGCAGGATTGCCGCCGTTGTAGGGAATGTGAACCGCATAAATGCCCGCATCGCGCTTGAACATTTCTGCCGCCAAATGACCGGCACTGCCATTGCCTCCAGACCCAACATTGAGCTTACCTGGATTGGCTTTGCCGTAGGCGATCAAGTCGCTGACAGAGTTAATTTTCAAACGCTGAGCGGTGTCTGCGTTCATGACCAACACATTGGGCACGCGGACCATTTGCGTGATGGGGGCAAAGTCGGTGGCGGCATTGAAGGGCATCTTGCTGAAGAGCCAAGGATTGATGGCATGCGTTGCCACCGCTGCAATACCAATGGTGTAACCATCGGCTGGTGCTTTGGCAACGATGTCGACACCCAGATTGCCGCCTGCGCCTGGCTTGTTGTCGATGATCACAACGCCCAAGCTGTCTTTGACGCGTTCTGCCAATGAGCGTGCCGTGACATCAATGGGGCCGCCGGGTGCATAGGGCACCACCAAACGGATAGGCTTGTCCAAGGGCTGTGCTTGGGTGGCATGGATGTTCAAGAAGGCCAGCAAAGCGATGGCTGCATTCAGCCAGGCGCGTTGGGTGAAGGTGGGTAAGGTCAGCATCAGTTGGACTCCTTGGCCTTGTCGGCCTCAGTGGTGAATGAATCGGCAAAGAAAGCTTCTTCTGGCAAACCAGCTTTGCCGACGTAGTCTGCGCGTGCAGAGTCGACCACGATGGGCGCACCGCAAGCATAGACTTGAAATTCACTGAGCTTGGGGTGATCTTGCAAGACCGCCTGGTGCACAAAGCCGGTTCTGCCTGTCCATGCATCTTCTGGCAAAGAATCTGAGACCACGGGCACGTAGGTCAAGTTGGGCATGGCTTTGACTTGCGCTTCGACCCACTCGCTCATGTACAAGTCTGAGGGCCTGCGGCCGCCCCAATAAAGGGTTGCTGGCCGTCTAATGCCTTTGTGTTGCATGTGCTCAATGAGCGCTTTGATGGGCGCAAAGCCTGTGCCTGAAGCCAGCAAAATAATAGGCAATTGAGACTCTTCACGCAAATAGAAACTGCCGTAGGGGCCTTCAATGCGCATGATGTCCTTTTCCTTCATGGTGCTAAACACGACATCCGTAAATTTGCCGCCAGGCATATGGCGAATGTGCAGCTCTACTTTGGGTGCAGCAGGGTCGAGGGTGTGCGGTGCATTGGCCATGCTGTAGCTGCGGCGTGAGCCATCTCTGAGCAAAAACTCGACATACTGGCCTGCATGAAACTGCATGACGTCAGTCGCAGGCAATTGCATGATGATCGACATCACGTCGTCTGATTTCTTTTCTAAACTCACCACCCGCACAGGCATTTTCTTGACGGGAAAGCTGCCGGCCTGCGTCACTTGGCGTGATTCAAGAACCAAATCGCTTTGCGCTTTAGAGCAGCAAGTCAAAATCAAACCTTGCGCTTCTTCTTCAGCGCTCAAGGCTTTGGCTTGGTGTTCGCCATGCACCACGGTGCCAGAAATCTTTTTGCATTTGCAAGAACCGCAGGCACCATCCTTGCAGCCGTAGGGCAGGCCAATGCCTTGGCGAATGCCTGCGGCCAACAAAGTTTCGCTGCTGTCTGCATTAAAAGTGCGGCCACTGGGCTCTACGGTAATTTGGAAGCTCATGTTTTCGTTATCCTAGGGGGGTCTAAATTTCTCTAAGCCCCGATTTTGCCTTCAAACCAAACCCCTTTAGGTGCTTTACCCGCCCGCTTTCGAAAAGAGCGGGTTTTGATCATCGGTTGTGGTGACGTGGGTCAACGCTCGGCCAAACAGTTGGTCGGCCGAACCCGGGTTTTGGCCTTAAGCTCCAGCCCCGAAAAAGCGGCTGGTTTAAGGGCCCAAGGCATCACGCCCATTCAAGGTAATTTGGACGATTCAAGCTCTTTGCAACGCTTGTCGGGTTGGGCCACACGGGTGCTCCACTTAGCCCCACCGCCCTCCGACCGCGTTGGCCAGTGGTCGACCGACTCGCGCACCTTGAATTTGGTGCGAGCACTTCGAAAGCGGTCTTTACCCCAAGCCCTTGTTTATGGGTCTACCAGTGGGGTCTATGGAGATTGCCAAGGGGCATGGGTTTCGGAGTCACGCCCCGTTCAACCCAGTACGCCAAGGGCAATTCGCAGGGTTGACGCTGAAAGCTCCATCCGTTTCTTGGGTCGAACCGGTGTGCGCAGCAGTATTTTGCGAATCCCGGGCATCTACGCCCCAGATCGACCTAATGGCACCCCCAGAGAAAGACTGATGAAGGGAACCCCTGTGCTCTTGAATGAAGACGATGTTTACACCAACCACATTCATTCGGATGACTTGGCCAGAGCTTGCGTGGCGGCCCTTTGGCGAGGCAAATCACAGCGCGTTTTTCATGTCAGCGATGACAGCCAAATGAAAATGGGTGACTATTTTGATATGGCTGCAGACCTCATGGGGCTCAATCGCCCACCGCGTGTACCCAGAAGCCAAGCCCAAGAAACACTGCCACTGATGCTGCTTAGTTTCATGGGTGAGTCTAGACGTTTGACCAATGTGCGACTTAAAAAAGAGCTGAGATTGAACTTGCATTACCCCACCATCGCTCAGGGTTTGCAAGCGCTCATTCCCAAGAGAGACGCAGACAAATGAAAATTTTTGAATCAGCCTGCTCTTGATTGCGCTTAGTTTCTGGGCTGCGAAGGGTCTGAAAAGTTGATGCCTTTTTTCTCAAGATAATCAATGATGGCTTTCATCAAATAAGCACCCAGTAAAGCACCATTCAAGTCGCCCAAAAACATCCAAAAGACTTGTGTCAGCTCGAGCACTTGAGATTGATCTATGAGCACCCAAGTGACATGATGAATCAGTGAGTTGCACAAGCAATAAATGAGGGTCAGACCCGCTAAGTCATTCAGCGAATTGAGCGCGGGTTGTCGCTTCATGTAAAGTTTGAAACAAAGTACAGCAATCAAGGGCCCCGTGCTCGAGCAGACAATGTTGAGCAAACTCAAACCTAAGGGGTCATTGAACTGCGTCATGAGTATCAAGCCCCCCAAGATGGTGGCGATCGTGCCAAAGAGTGGCCCCAAGACAAGCAAATTGAAAAGCCGCAAGAAAGCCGGCAGATAAATCAGTGAGACGTGATCGTTAATGGAGGCAAAGTCAAACAGCCAACCATTCAGGATGTGTGTTGCTGGAAACAACACAGCGAGTGCAAAGATCAATAAGATGTGCATTTCGCAAATAAGTTTAGTCGATTTATTGCAAATCGATGGTGCCCGAGGCCGGAATCGAACCGGCACGCCTTGCGGCGGGGGATTTTGAGTCCCCTGCGTCTACCAATTTCACCACCCGGGCGGATTGCGAAGAACGCGATTATG
>Ga0209107_10001681_pt1 | contig 12362 bp, 9 predicted proteins | sample LakErihyJuly2011_2_FD_187460 | JGI IMG/M metagenome (GOLD analysis project Ga0209107, IMG submission 187460) | Freshwater microbial communities from dead zone in Lake Erie, Canada - CCB hypolimnion July 2011 (SPAdes) (version 2) | ecosystem: Environmental > Aquatic > Freshwater > Lentic >... | reverse complement strand
GAAGGAGATGACCGAGCGCATCATCAAGATCATCGCCAACGTCGAGCCCCCCAAGCCCGTGGAGGAGGAGGTTCCGACCGAGGTCGACCCCGCCGCCGAACCAGATAAGGGTAAGGAGAAGGAGCCTGAGGCTACGCCGGAGCCGGAGGCGGCGCCGGCGGTAGAGGCGCCCCCGCGCACCCAGGAGGAGATGCGCGCGGCCGCAGACGTTCGCGTGAAGCAGGATTCTGCGCTCGCGGCCCTCTTCAACAGCGACAACGGAGCAGGACCTGCCCTGGGTATCTCTGATTCGATGTCGAGCAAGCGTGCTGACGAAGTTATCGCCAACCAGAAGCTCGCCGGCGATGGCACCGGTATCGCCTCCAAGAGTGGTCTGGGCGGAAGCGATGGCGCCAGCGGCTCGGTCAAGCTTGGCGGTGTTGACGTAAGCGGTAGCAGCTCCGTCGGCGGCGCAAGCGCGGACCGCGTCAAGGGAACCACGGCGGCGAAGGTGAAGCCGCGCCTAATGGCAGAAGCGGAGTCCATGGCCGGTAGCGGCTCCCTCTCCAAGGACAAGATCCGCGAGGTCATTGACCGCCGGAAGAAGGACATCGAGCGCTGCTACGAGCGTGAACTCGCCAAGGACCCCGGACTCAAAGGGCGGCTTGAAATCAAGTGGACGATTGGCGAAGAGGGCACTGTCACCCAGGCTGATGTCGGCGAGAACGACCTCGGTAGTGCCGTCGCAAACTGTTCGAAGGGCGTGGTTCGGCGCTGGCGCTTCGCCAAGCCCGACGGCGGTAGCATCACGGTGTCGAAGGTCTTCATCCTCGATTCGGGTAACTAGTCGCGTTATCGGACTGATCTTTGTTGATGCGTTGGTCGCTGTATCTGCCCCAGACGAGCCAACTCATCGGTCCCTTCACGCTAGGATCGTTCAGGCGCGTGGAGGCTTGCTGTTCGATCTTTTCGGTTTGGCCAGTTGGTATCTCATTGAGAATCCGCGTCTGACGCGCGAAGTCACACAGCGCTCTTGCGTAGGATTCCTTTGACTTGCACGGCCTGCTTGAGTAAAAACGTGTACGATGGTTATGTCTCGTCCTCCTTGAGGTGTCTCATGCGTCGCAGGTCGCTCGTCTCGATGATTCTCCTTTGCACTGGCCTCCTGTTGGTCGATGCCCCAGTACGCGCGCAAGCGACGGGAAGTTCGGCCCTAGAGGAGGGCAACGCGCTGATCGGTGAAATCCGCGGGCTCATCTCAGACATGTCATCGGGCGTGAGTGCGGCTGAGTCCGCACAGCCGGCTCAGACGTCGGTGGCGAGCTGTCTCGGTCAGATTGTTCAGTCACTGACTTCGCTCGAGGCCACAGCCGTTGCGGCACTCGGTGGGCTCGAAGCGGCAGTCAGTAGCGGGGATAGCGGTGCCGCTCAGGCGCAGTTGAGCGTCATCAAGCTGGCAAACAAAACTGCCAAGGGCTCTGCTGCATCATCGTCGGCCTGCCAGTCGACCGGCGTTGCTGGTGCCGGCACGGATGCCAATGGCGATGGTGTCCCCGATGACGCCCCGTCGACGGGAGGAATCTCTGGTCTCGACGAACTCCAAGGCGATGAGGAGTTCGATGAGGGGTTTTCTGCGGAAGAATTTGTTCCGGACGGCGATAGCGTCGATGAGCCCGCTACTTCGGACGTAGTAACCAGCCCGGCGGTGACGCCGTGATGAGCATCCCCACCCATTTGGTCCCGCTGGGCCGCCTTTTTCCTCTGCTCGCTTTGATTGTCAGTGCTCTCGTGTGCGCGGGCGACGCGTCGGCTCAGGGTCTCCGTGTCGGAGCGCTCAAGATTGACGCGAGACTGGGCACCGAGTTCGGTTTTAACTCCAACGTGCAGGCGAGTCAGGGGTCGGACAGTTCGCTCGCCCAGCTCAACCTGCGGCCGTCGTTGAATCTCTCCACCCCCGCAACGGGTCTGATGCAGGTAAACGCCGGCGCCGGGTTGGGATGGCGTCAGTACCTGTTGGTTCCCGAAGGACAGCAGGACCAGTCTGCCCCCGATATCGGCGGCATCTTCGCGCTCAAACTGAACCCGAGTGGTACCCTTTCGTTCACCCCTTCTGACCAACTTCGGATCTCCTCTTCGCCCAATCCCTCTCCCGCGGGCGAGCCCATCACGGCAGTCTCGAACGAGGCGGCTGCGGAGTTGGGCTTTCATCCGGGTGGGTCCGCCGCCAAGGCGCGGCTCGGCTTCAGTGCGCTCGCCCGAGGCTCCTACGCCTTCCTTCAGTACTCGAATGGCGACGGATACGACTTCCGAGACAAGGGCGTTGGGAAGGGCCGCGGAGAGATTCGTTACAACCTCTTGCCCCGTACCGCAGTGAACTTTGTCGCAACGGTCGAGAACAACGTCTTTGATAAGGCGACAACGGTGGTTGGCGCCGGCGAGGGCTCGGGCGAAGGCTCGGGTGTGGAACTTACCAACACCAACACGACGCCAATCCGCATCTTCGTTGGTGGTGAAACCCTGCTCTCCGCGCAGCTCGAAGTGGCTGCCGAGCTGGGAACTGCCTTTGTCGAATACGGCTCGCTCGAGAACCCGTCCTCCTTCGTTGCGAATGCCCATGCGACCTATTATCTCTCACGAAGGAACTCGCTCGCCTTCGAGTATCTTCGCGACTTTGCCGATAGTGCTCGGTACTCTTGGGTTCAGTTCGACCGCCTCTCCGTCAAGTATGCCACCAGCGCGCAGCTCATAGATGCATCTGCCCGTGTGGCGGCGTCGTTCCGCAACTTCGGTCCCGACCAGCAAGACCCCCTCGTAACCGCGACCACGGACGTCGTAGCGAGCGCTGAGGGCCGTATCGGCTTTAAGGTCGCGAAGGGAGTCACCGCCGGGTTCAAATACGTCTTCGAGACCCGCGCCGGAACGGCAACTGGTAGCATCGATGCTTCTGGTGCTGGGGTTGGCGATCCGTCGGATCTTGTTGTCTCCCCGGCAGAGCTGGCACAGGTCAACGAGTTTACGCGGCATCAAGCCTACTTTACCGTCGATCTGAAGTACTGATCCAGGACGGCGTGCTGGCCGCGAGGTCCCCGACGGTACTGGTCGTCTGTTGCGAGTTCGTTCCGATGCGCCGCCTTCTTCTGAGCCTCTTGCTTCTCGGTGCCTGTCACCCCGCAGTTTCGAAGTCCTATCTGGAGTGGGCAGAGAGGTCTTGGCAGTTTCAAGACCCGGGCCGGCTTGGGGTCGGCGACTCGTTTGCCATCAAGGTGTTTGGTCAGGAAGAACTCGGTGGTGAGTTCGCAGTCAACGAGCTGGGTGTCATCCGTTTCCCGCTCGTAGGTACAGTCACGGCTCAGGGGCGGACCTGCGCAGAGCTTGAGGAAGACCTCACCCAGAGGCTCGCTGCAACCATTCTCAAGGCGCCGCTGGTTACCTGTTCGCTGGTGGAGATGAGGTCACGCCGCATCTCGGTCGTGGGGCAGGTCGTTTCACCCGGGAGCTTTCCCTACACGCCCGGATTGACCGTCGTGGACGCCGTGGCAGCGGCCAAGGGCATCGACGCGACCAACGCCAGCGGCGACGTCGTGGTAACGCGCATGGTCGATGGTCAGCAAATCAGGGTTGAGGTGCCGCTGCAGGAGATCATGAAGGGGCGGGTTCCCAACCTGCTGCTTTGGCCCGGCGACGTCGTCTTCGTACCAACCTTCCAGTTGCTCAATTGAGGGCGCAATGAGCAGCGAAGAGACACAGCCCCGCACATCCGTCGAATCCTCGGCGGCCTCGCAGGTCGACTACCTCGGCCTGATCCTTCGTCACCTCTGGTTGACGGTCGGCGTCGTTCTCGTCGCCATGCTCGGCACCTTCTTCTACCTTCGCACCCTCTCGCCGCTCTACCGCTCCACTACGCTTGTAGATCTCGATACGGAGTCCCCCAACGTGCTTGGCAGCATGTCTGCAGGACTGGATCAGCCGATGGGTGGTCGCGGGGCGCGTGAACTCCGCATGAACTTCGAGTCGCAATATCGCGTTATCGGTGGGCGTGCCGTTGCCGAAGACGTTGCGAATCGACTCTCCCTTCGCGAGGATGCTGCCTTCCTGGGATTGTCCGATGTGAAGTCCCCGACCGAACTGCGTGCGGCGCTTGCCAAGCGCGATGCGGCCGCGGTTGTGATGGGGAGCATCACCATTGAGCCGGTTTTCGAGTCTTCGCTTGTTCGCATCCACGCGCGGGCCGCGTCGCCCAAACTGGCGGCGCAGATCGCCAACACGGTTGCTGAGGTCTACATTGATCAGCGTGTGAAACGCCGTCTGGATGTCTCAGAGAGCTCGGCCGCTTGGCTGCGGCAGCAGTACGAGGACCTCGGCAAGCAGCTCTCGGCCTCGGAATCGGCTGTCTATGACTTTCGCAAGGAGAGGAACATCCTCTCCATCTCGCTTGGCGACAAGCAGAACCTCACGGGCGAGGCGCTCGGAGAGCTCAGCGGTCAGCTCTTCCTTGCCGAGTCCGACGCGCGGGGCCTGCGCGTCGCGGCGGAGCAGCATCGGCTGGTGAAGACCGACGAGGCGCTGCTCGACGCGGCGGTCCAAGGTGTCATCTCTTCGGAACTCATCGAGGGTCTCAAGGTTCGCTTGGTCGACCTCACCGTGGAACGCACAAAGCTTGAGGCAACCTACCTGGATGGTCACCCGCAACTTGCCTCGGTCAAGCAACAGTTGGCGGAGGTGCGCTCACTGCTCCTGCGTGAGGTTCGTAACTCGATCCGGGCCGTCGAGGCCCAACTCGGTCAGGCCGAACAGCGGGTCAGTGAGCTTCGCGCCCGCCTCGACCAGACCCGCTCTGACGCGCTCGCGATGGGCCAGGACGAATTGACCTACAACACTCTCGTCTCGGCAGCCGCGGCTGACAGGGAACTTTACCGGATGATCGAGCGGCGACTCAAAGAGGTCGAGATTGCCCGCATGCTTCAACAGAACCGGGTAGCAGTTGTTGAAAGAGCGACCGACAACGGAATGGCCGTCTATCCGAAGGTTGCCTTTTCAATGCTCGCGGCCTTCGTGATCGGTGTGCTTCTAGCCTTTGTCTTTGCCTACCTCGTCGAGGTTCTGGATACCTCCGTCCGCTCGGTTGGCGAACTTGAGCGGCTCATCGGCGTGACGGCCCTCGGCTTCCTTCCGAACATCACGCGCGGCACCGGCGTACGACGCTCCACACGGGCTCCAGCGAAGGGTGAAGACTTTGAGCGGGACACCTTTGTCATCGATTTTCCCAAGTCGACGATGGCCGAATCCTGCCGCTCCATCCGGACCAACCTCATCTTCATGGGCTCCGAGCAGCCGTTACGGTCGATGCTGGTGACCTCCGCCGGTCCGCGGGAGGGCAAGACAACGGCCTCGGTCAGTCTTGCCGCCGTGATGGCGCAGTCCGGCACTACGGTCGTTCTGATTGATGGCGACATGCGCAAGCCGCGCCTGCACAAAGTGTTCGGTGTAGACGGGTCGATTGGCCTCTCCAGCCTGCTGTTGGGCGAGGCGTCGCTCGACGAGGTTATCCAGGCCACACGGGTGCCGGATCTCTACATCATTCCTTGCGGCAGAGTGCCGGAGAACCCCGCCGAACTCCTGCAGTCAGATCGGTTCCGCGAGCTGATAGCCGAACTTACCGAGCGATTCGGCATGGTCGTGTTTGACTCGCCTCCGGTGGTCCCTGTTACCGACGCTGCAATCATCGGCGCGGCTGTCGACGGCGTGGTGCTGGTGGCGCGCTCAGGGACGACGCGGCGCGAAATGATCGGCCGTGCGGTCGATCTGCTGCGCGGGGTCAACGCCAACCTCCTCGGAGTGGTGTTGAACGCAATCGATGTCGAAGGGCGTCGCCGCGGCGGCTACTACTACTACTACTACCGGCATTACGGCGAGTACTACGGGCAGCCCGACGAGAAGGCGCGGGGCGGAGATTCCGCGGCTTAGCGCTGCGGACGCGCAGTGTGCCAGGCGGTCGCCGCCGCGACGTCCAAGCCGATCTGGGAGCGGAGCGCACTGGCGTCTTCGAATCGCTTCTCGGGGCGGAGGAAGCTGTGCAGCTGGACGGTCACCGCGCCTTCCAATTCCTTAAACGTGGTGAGTGCATGTGCCTCCAGCGAGATGCGAGGGTCGTCCGCAAAGGTGGGTCGAATGCCGAGGTTGGCAACCGCCCAGATGGCCTGCAGCTCGCAAGCGATGGTCGCAACAAAGACGCCGTGCGCCGGTAGCAGGTGGCCTTTGGGATAGAGGTTGAGCGTCGGTACGCCGATTGTTCGACCGCGTCCGTGGCCAGCCGCAATCTCTCCCACGATGGCATACGGTCTGCCGAGGAGCGCTTCGACGAGCTCCATCTCAGAAGAACGAAGCGCGCCCCGCACCCTAGACGAGGAGACGGTCTCGCCTAAGTGGGTAACAGCCCCATGTACGGTCACGGTGAAACCATGCCGGGCTCCCAACTCGGCCAGCATTTTCGTGTCGCCGGCGCGGCCTCGACCGAACCTGAAATCGTGGCCGACATGGATTCCCAAGATTCCCGGATGGCGCGCCATGAGCAGGTCGACAAAGGACTCCGGTGTCATCGCGGTAAGCGTTTCGTCGAAGGTCAGCCGATCCACACGGCGTAGCCCCAAACCCATGAGCGTGGCATCTCTGGCGTCGGGCGTCTGAAGTCGGAAGGTCTCGGGCCCCACACCCCTGAAGAAGCTTACCGGATGGGGTTCGAAGGTCACCGCGACGGCGGCAGCACCCGTCTCGCCCGCTTCCGATACGGCAGCATCGACGAGGCGCCGGTGTCCTAGGTGCACGCCATCGAAGTTACCGATGGTGACGACAGTTCGTTGATTCGAGGATGGCATGGACGTAGGCTTCCGTGCGGCGAATGGTCTCGACGGGCAAGTGCCCGAGGGCATCTAGGCCGTCGGCGTGCAAGGTGCCAGATGTTCGCAACGGGTAGGTATGCAGTGGTCGGGGCGGATGTGGCAGGTTCTGCATCACCTGCGATGCAGAACGCAGCGCTGCAGGCCATCGGTTTTGCACCGAACTATGAGGCCCACTCCCTACTTCCATCGGAACTGCCGCTCTTCTTGAAACGGGCCTCTGCAGAGGGTTTTCGGGGGCTGAACTTCACGGCGCCCTACAAGGCTGCGGCTTGCGATTCGGCGCAGGTCTGCTCCCGTCTGGTGACTGCGACGGGCGTGGCGAACACTTGGCGTATCAGCTCCCGCGGTACAGAGGCCTTCAACACCGATGCTGACGGGCTTTGGGCCATGTTGAACGCCTATGGTGCCCTCTCCGCAGGCCAGCGCGTGGTGCTGCTGGGGGCGGGCGGCGCGGCACGTGCGGCAGCCTTCGTGCTCGGACAGTGGGCCCACGCCGTGCTCGTCATCAATCGCACACCGGCTCATGCGCGTGCGCTGTGCGCGGCGCAGATGCTCCAACCCGAGAATCAGGCGCGCTGGCAGGTGCTGCAGTTGCATCACCCAGGGGATCTGCCTGCGCTGCAAGAGGCGTTCGCCGAGGCGGCGCTCGTCATCGATACGGTTGGGATCCGGAGCGCTGCGAGATGTAGCGGCCACGAGGCCCGGCTACCGTGGCGGGCCCTCGACCAACGCGCGGAACTCTTCGACCTGAGTTATGGCAGCGCCACCTCACCCCTGAGCCTTTGGACGGGGCGCGCAGCCTACGATGGCGCAACCATGCTGTTGCATCAGGGAGCATCAGCCTTTGAACTCTGGACGGAGCGAACTGCCCCGCTCGAGGCGATGCGTGACGCGTTGGCGGCTCGGCTAGGCCGCCCCGCTGCTTCCATCCCCATGCTTGCCGGCGCGATTGGGCGCTTTGAACATCGCGGATCTCGCAGATAATGTCTCTGCTCGCGGCTCCTGCTAGGTGAGCCAATCTGAACTCCTCTCGGGTCCAAATGTCGTCGCAATCTGCCCAACTCGTCGTCGTTGTGACCCCTCGTGCGGGGGATGAGGCGGTCGCGTTGCCTGCGCGGCTAAGCGAGATCACGGGTCGCAGCCGGACGCAGATCGGCATCGAGTTGCAGCGTGGGGAGGTCGAGGTGCTTCGGAGCGCGGATCGCGGCGAGGTATCTCGCATCGTCGAGCAGCTCGCAGCCGTCGGCCTGCTCGCGGTTGTTCGCGAGGCCTCGGCTCCCGACGCCAGCAGCCCGCCACCGGTTGCGGGCGAGGGCTGGGGTAGGGTGCTCGGCGCATTCGATGCCAAGGTGGCGGTAGCGCCCTCGCGCCAGCCCGAGCGCCACGTCGCAACGCGCGGGCCCGCGACCGAGAGCTGGCAGCCGTCCGACCCGTTGCCGCTCCGCTTGGGCGACGCCGAACCTACGGACGCACCACGCGAGGAGAGCGGCGTTGATGGCCGAGGACGGCGATCGCCCGGTGTCCGCGCAGCCGCAGCCAAAGAGGTTGCGCTCGATCTGATGCATGAAGCCAGCGGCCGGGACCCGCTCTCCGCGGCGTCGCGGCGCGGTGCCAAGCAGTCCTCTGCGAAGCCGAAGCGGCCGTCGGCGCGCGCCGTCGTCGTATCGCTCGTGCTGCTGCTCCTCGCAGGACTCGGATACGCCATCTACGAAAGGATGCATCGCGTTCTCTCGCCGAGTGTATCTCCGGCTACCGCTCTGCCAGCTGTGCCTGCGCCCGATGCGCCCTCCGTTGACCCTGCCTCCGCTGCACCAGATCCGGCGCCCGCTGAGCAGGTCGGGCTGCTCGTGGATCGGGCGCGAGAAGCCTGTCGCACGGCTGATTTCGAGCGCTGCAAGGAACTCGCCGATAAGGCTCTCGACCTCGAGGAAACCAACCGCGCTGCCCAGGCCCTACACATCAGAGCCGTCACAGCGATCAGCGCGCAGGCTGGTCGACCGGCGCAGACCCCGACCCCCCCAGCAGGGCCCCCATGATCGTCTCGCTTCGCGCCGCCCTCTCGCTTCTCCTTCTCTGCCTCGTCGCGCTGGCGCCCGGCCGTGGCAATGCCCAAGCGGAGCCTGTCCATGGATGGGTAGAGAAAGGCTCCGCTCCTCTTGTTGCCACCGACCTCGCACCCTGGAGCGGAGAAGGCACCTCGTTCGAGTCCTATGACTTCTGGGTCTGGCTCGACGACGGCCGCTACATGAAGCTGCAGTTTGTCGTCACCTCGATGCGGGCCGGCTTCTTCAGGATTGCCCGTCAGGGCAGCTTGAAGGCGGTTGTGGCCCCAATCGGCCAGTCTACCACCGACGAGACCAAAGACGGGGTGTTTCGCGCCCGCCGTGGCTTCTCTGGGCAGGATGGTGAGTGGAGCTCGAGCGACGACTCCTTCAACCTCGTCTTTGACGACTGCTATCTGCGCGGCGACGGCCAGACCTTTCAGCTCGCCCTGATCGATGATCGCGTCAAGACCGAACTCGAACTGAAACTCACCCGTCCGTTGTGGCAGGCTGGCGACGGCGTAACGCGGTTTGGCTGGGACGGTGAGACGACCATGACCGAGCACATCCTTCCCCGGTTCTCAGTCACAGGGCGTGTCAGTACCCGGCAGAGCAAGAAGGACGCCGAGCAGTGGCAGGCCGTGGCGGGGCGCGGGTATGCCGAGCATCGCCGGACCTCTGCCTTTCCCTCGTCGGTCGGAGAGAGATGGGCGAGTTTTCGTGCTTTGCGCGAGGACGGACTGACGATCACGATGAACCATCTTCAGACACCCGCCACCTACGGCCACGCGACCGAGGGCTGGCTCACGGTCAGCCTCGGTGATGAACTTCTTTTCGCATCGCGTGACCTGGTGCTGAAGCCCGTCGACGTTCGCAATCAGGCCATCGAACCGTCCAACTACCCGGTGCTCCACGGGTATCGCCTGCTTGCAAGGAGCGGCGCAGACGAGGTCGAACTGACGGTCACGGACGGACAGATCGTCCTGCGTGAGAATCCGCTAGCCTCTGTCAGTCCAATGCTGCGCGCAGTGCTCGCGAGCGCCCTGGCTCCGATGGATTACGAACTCTCTAACCGGTACGAAGCCACCCTTCGCATCGGTGGAGCCGTTGCCGCGGTCGCTGGCGCCGGTTGGACCACCCTCAGCTACCCTAAGTAGTCCGCTATCCGTCGACGCTGCCCGCCCCGAACGCTCGGAAGATGGCATGCACGAGCCCCTCCTCCCAGGGGTTGATGGCACCCCCAAGCGCGCTGATGGCTCCGGCCCCGATCAGCAGGCCTAGAAGCACGGGGCGCCGCAGCACCGGTCCCTCCCGGTCAAGCACACGGGCTGCAGCCAGAAACATCATGGGCTGCAGAAGGATGAACCAGCGGAAGCCGACACAACGGCCCCCGTAGTTGTTGGTCCGGTAGAGGTAGAAGCCCACCATCGCGACCAGAATGAACCAGCCTGCATACCATGCCGCACGCTCACGATGTTCGTTGGGTCGCGCCGCGAACCATCCTGCCGACAGCAGCAGCCAAGGCGTGAGGCTGAACAGCCCGTGATGCCCGAACAGCGAGTGAAAGGCATAGACGGGCAGCGGCTCATTGAGCGCGTCGAACTCGACAGGGTTCTTCCAGTAGGAGCCAGGATACTTCCACGCCGGATCTTGAAACTGAATGGGAATGGGCGAGCCAGACTGACTCCAGTGGACCGCAACCTGAACGAGTGGGAGCGATGCCAGCAGGAGGCCGAGCCAGACCAACCGACCCCAAGTGCGATCGCGGTAGATTGCCGGTAGAAGCAGCGCTGTCGAGGCCGCTACCACAGCCCCGCTCGTGAGTTCACAGGCAATCGCAAAACTGCCTGCGAGAGCACCGAGCGCGAGCCGGGAGCCCGAAAGTGCCTCTCCGCGGAAGGCAGGAGACCAACGCTCCCACATCGCGAAAATCAGCACAAACCCGACCACGTGGTTGTTGAAGGTCGCCCCGTAGGCCGTTGCCAGAGAGCTCAGCGTGATGGCGACCACCGAGACGGTCCGGACCTGCCAAGAGGCCACCGTCATCCGGAGGAGCCGATGAAAGATCAGCACCCCAAGCAGCCACGGAACTGTCCCAAGAAGAACCCCGAACAGTGAGCCTAGCTGAAAGAGGTGGGTATCGAAGGTCCAGCCGGTCAACGGCTTGATGATCGCGTAAAGAGCCGCACCGAGCAGGTTGAGGACCGGCGGTTTGCTGCTGTAGAAGTGGTCGCCGAGGAAGACCTTGTCGATGGTCATCGAACCAAGCGACACGCCATCGATGGCCCAAGTGCCTTGCTCCACAAGCGCCTGAATGGCCGCGAGCCGGCTCGCCGGGTTCACAGGCATGTGGGGCTGGATAGCGCACAACAGCAGCCAGAGCGTCACGGCGGCGAGCGTGAGCTGGGAGATGCGGCGTTCGGTTGGGTGCATGGGTCGGAGGTCTTGCATGATGAGCGCGCGATTACGGCGCATCCTCACTGCGTGCAAGCCAAAGGTGGAGCGGCCTAGCGAGACGGACGCTGGAGGGGTAGCTGGGAGCACCAGTCAAAGAAGGCGCGGAAACTTCCAGGCACCGCCACCCCTTCGATATCCAGCCGTGCGCCTCCACCACCCACAGCAAGCTGATGCCGAGACTCCAGGTGCCGCCGAAGCTCGCGGACCTGGTCAAGTGCCAGGGGGCGCGGGGCAGTGGCTGACACGCTCACAAAGACAGACGCGTCCGCCTGACGGGCGGCGCGCGCAATCTCGATCACAGGCGTGTCGAGGCCAAGGTAGGCGATCCTGCACCCGGCCGCCGCCGCGGTCACCGCAGCCATATGAAGGCCGATCGCATGCTGTTCCATCGGCATGGTCGCTCCAACCAGCACGGGCCCTGTCGCGGCATCGGACAGCGGTCGCCAGATCGTGCCCAGAAAATCGATAACCCGGTCCGACGCGAAGTGCTCGTGCGAGATCCCGATCTCGTCACGCATCCATGCCTCGCCGATTGCGACGATGAAGGGATGGATGCGCCGCTCGAGAAAGTCGAAGACCCCTAGCCGGTGCCACTCCGCCTCGAACCCATGCGCGAGCGTCGCTGCATCGAACATCGATGCGGCGCGAAGCCACCGGGAGACGATCAGATCTGATTGCCCGTCCGATTCGGAACAGGGCTCCGCGGTGCACATCACCGTAGGAAGAGGCCTCGCTAGATTGACCGGTGCAACCTCGTTGGATCCGCCCGTGAGTTGGGCGAAGGCCTGCGCCGGCCGAAGCCCCGACTCCAGCGCACGCTTGGCCTGCAGCAGCAGTTCAACCGTCTCAGGCTCATAGAGCCTCTGCCCACCCGGCGTCCTCGTCGCCACGGGGAAGCCGTACCGGCGCTCCCAGGTCCGGAGCGTCTCGACCGGCACATCGCAGGCCTTGGAGACCGCCCCAATACTAAGCAGAGAGTCGCGCATCG
>Ga0209107_10001679_pt1 | contig 12366 bp, 20 predicted proteins | sample LakErihyJuly2011_2_FD_187460 | JGI IMG/M metagenome (GOLD analysis project Ga0209107, IMG submission 187460) | Freshwater microbial communities from dead zone in Lake Erie, Canada - CCB hypolimnion July 2011 (SPAdes) (version 2) | ecosystem: Environmental > Aquatic > Freshwater > Lentic >... | reverse complement strand
CTTAGTTGATAACTTGTAATAACATAGAGTTATACAAGTTATTGATATGGCATTAGCAGGCAAGTACTTATCAATACCAGAGGAATCTAGGATGATTGCATATCCAACTGAAGGACATCCTAATGGTGAATATGTATTAAATGAATACGATGTTAATCAATATCGACAAGGAAATTATTTAATTGATGGTGGGCAAAACATTGGATTGTTTTGGGCCAGTGCTATTCAAGATACACGTTCATTACAACCTAAACCCTTGGGACACGCACTACAATTAATGCAAAAATACAATCCACGTTTCGATGCAATGCGCAGATAACAGCCTTCCACCTTGGTAGTGGCTGTAACAATGGGGGCATGGGGGGTTGCCACGTATTGGCATATCATCCAATACACGGCAGGTATTGGCTAGATCAGTAAGCTAACCAATACTTAATGGTTGTAATGCCTCCAACTAATAGTTGTCAGTCCCTTCTTAATAGATATGGTTACTCCATGCTCATGAGGAATGATCGATACATGATCAGGGTTTGTTACATCAATCTGATCAGTGATTGAATGTGTTAACTCTGGTGTTGGCTTAGTTAATTCTTCTTCTATTGGAAGAATCTCTACAATGTCTAGTTCACTTTCACGTTTGTCACTCCAGTAACAACCATCATCTGTGTAGCTTTCACTATTAACTTGGTAAACATCTTTAACTAGGTGTTTGTAAGCTCCGTTAATACCTTCTTTCATTGGCTCAACATACTTAACAATGGAACCATAACGAACGCGAAGCTTCTGCCCTGGTACACAGGTGTTGAGATCAATGTTGGATTGAGTGGTCATGCTAGTACTGCGTCAGTGTGGGTGGTTAGTTCTTGTACGGTAACGACATCGTACTCGTGCAAATCGTCAAGTGTTAGCTCGTCGATAGGCTCATAGTCTTCTGTCTGGTTCTCAATCACTTCGCATCCCACTCCTTCGAGTTGGTCAGCGAAGCTAGGCCAGTCTATAGCAGTGCCGTAGACATGGGCATAACGCCCTGTCATATCGGCAACAAGTGCAACATAACTTTGCATTAGTAACCTCCAGTGGTAGTAGTTGATTTGTACATTGCAGAAGAATCTGATTTGTACAATGCAGCAAAAGCTGTGGTTCCAATGCCAATTAAAATGGCATAGGCCAAGACTCTACTGCTGTAATACTTGAATGAATCCATGGGATGCATTTGAATTTTCATGGTGTGATCCATTCGTAATCACATGGTTCATACACTGTCTCTGATCCATCGTATTCTTCAATACGATAGGGTCCAAACACTTGTGCAATACATAGGTCAGAACCTGGGCTATTTGCTTTCTTGCCAAGCTCTTCTACAACTTGCACTAAGATTGAATTGTGACGAACACAATCATATAAATATGCATACCTGTTGTAGATACTAGCGTCACCTGTGTATCCCAACTCTTTCATCCTTGTCAAGGCTTCAGGTGAAATACTGAATCCTCCGTAACAAGTATTGTAAACAACCTTGGTAAGCATTAAACCTCCATTGGTAGAGTGTGCGCAGAACCTTGTGAGTTCTGCAGAGGGCCATTGCTGGCCCAGTGCAGACTTCAGTCAGCTATACCAAAGTCACGTTCCCATTTAAGGAAAGCGCGATTGGTATTAACTCGCTGCTCTAGTACCAGGCAGATGGGCATTAGATCAGAGAACTGAGCCATGCCATCTTGGAACTGGTAGAACAACTCTAGTGCTTGTTGCCTAAGCTCTTCAATCTCCTTGTCAATGCACGGGTGTGCACTGGTGGAGTCTCGACGAGCAAGCAATCTAGCACGTTGAGTCAGTAGCTCTTCAACGTAGGAGATTTCCATGTTGATTTGAATAGAGTTGGTGGGCAGTACAAATGTACTGAGCAGACAATGAAGTCTGCAGAGAGGGCCGAAGCCCTCAGTGCAAACATCAGATAGCTAACTGTGCCAGATGGTCTTGTGCCTGGAACCAATTAGTGACTGACATTACTGCAAGCAATGGCTCTTCCTCAGGGTTAGCCCCTGCATCATGCCATGCATAAGCTAATGTCATTGCATATTCTTCTGCGTCTTGCATAGTTTCAAAGAGCTCGGGCTCTCCATCAATTACACAAACGTAAGCGTTCTTAATGAGTGACATAGTCTTGAATTGCGATGGGATGTATGCGTTATTACAGAGACGCATCCCTCTGGATTCAATCTTTAATCTATGCTGCAGAAAAGTAAACAAGGCATCTCCTTGCCTTCTGCAATTAACTTAGCTTCCAGCTCTCTTGAGAAGCTGGAGGCTTCATCCATATCCTTGAAGAATATGGGTGCATCATTGTAAATGCACACGTATTCATAGTTGTCCATGTGTTGAATGCATTGGGATGTGTGCGTTATTACAGAGACGCATCCCTCTGGAACATTAGACAATAGGACGTGTGTCCTTGGGTTGTATCCAGACAGCAAGCTTGCGCCTGCCATCTTTAACAACCTCAATCATCTTCTCCTTGCTCTGATCTTTAGCCACTGCAGATGCAGTAGCGATCAGTGCAGCAGCAAGTGCTTTGCGTAGCATTGTCCTGTTAGCCACACTCAGTGTGTGGCAATACCAAGTAGGGGGATTCGATCCCCCGGCATCACGCCTATTACTTGGTAGTAGCGTAACCGTTATCTGCACACCAGTCCATGTGGATCTTATGTGCTTTAACAGGCCAGTCATGCGTACGACACTGAAGTGCCGTTGATTTGTCTAGCTGTGCAACACCAAATGTTGCCATTCCTGCAGTAATTCCTGTCAGTGCTACTGCCCAGGTAGCAAAACAAAATGCAACTTGCTTTGGTGAAAGAATCACGGGATTACTCCTGTGTGTAGGGTTCCTATTTCCCTGAAAGGCAATAACTGTGGGAGGGTTTGCACCTCCCAACCCGCTTTAACGGATCAGCCGTTCCACGCCTCGTTTGGCGTAAACTGTGGATGCCGGTTAAAGAGTTGTTCCCAAGCTGCGGTTTGCACCTCGGCTTCGGTGTACTCTTGTCCGGCGTTGTCGAATAGCTCGACTAAATCCTGTTGGATCTGTGCGAGTTCGAGTTCGAGTACGCGGACGTTGTTAAGTGTGGGCACGGTTATTCCCCGTGTGTGCGGTGCCTATCTCCGCTGGAGGCACGCTGCGTTTAACGTCCAGCTTGACGTGTATCCTGTGGACCACAGTTGCTTGTGGAGAATACTAATGCGGGGGGAATCCCCTAATTTAGGGGCTATACGATAACGTATTACCCCAACGAGCGATACGAATTCGTATCAGAGTGTGTAAGGACTACATGCCCCGCTATCGCGGGGACACATACAATCCCTCAACGTAGTCAGGCAACCTGCAGCTGCCTAACAAACTTACGTGCTCGGTCCACACTCATACTGGTGCTCTTGTCGTAACCCTTCTGTCCTTTCCTTACTAACTTCGTGATCCGCGCTAAGCCAACCTCCTTGTTAACCACAAAGTGGTAGGTAGCTTCCTTCGTTGCGTAAACAAAAAACACATCCATTAATCTGTCCTCGTGGGAATCTGTGGTAACCTGCGTTCTTCGGATGCGCAGCCCCCGTTACACTCACTCTTCCCTTCTTCTTACTTTGCTTCACAACGTAGTCAGAGGCGTTCTCGCAACGGAGTCACACTCACACCGGCGCAGCCGGGGAACACGGGGAACTTTTACATGCACACCACTCTTTCTTTTTTTCTTCCCACATTCCACTTCGGACAGGTACTTAGAGAAGCACTTGTAAAATTGTTTTCCTATTCGACTTTATGTAGATTTTGCTTCTAAAAAAATAAGTAAAATCCTGTTTTTGTCATGGTATAGACCACTTTGCCCAAGTTTTTAGACAAAAAAACCGGGGGATTAGCCCCGGTGTATTACAAATTGTAAATAAAATTCTATTTTCCTGACCGTCGCTTATATGCAAGTGTCGCAGCCTTTGCTTTTTGAAATGCTTCCTCATCTGGAAGCTCATATGCCAACTCTTTCTTGGCATTGGTAACAAAATCACGCACTTCTAGTGAATCCTTGCCATCTTTTGCCATACTCATGGCCTTACTTTTGATGGCTTCTAGGCCTTCAACCTTCTTTTGGCGGTCACCAACGTCCATCCCTGGAACAAATGCACTTATTTACTTAGTATAACTGTTGTGCGTCCAAGAGTTGTAAATCATAGAATACAAAAAGGCAAAAATAGTTACAATACCTAACCGTGGCAATTTCCCCCGCTGATTTCTACGCTTACAGCCGTGCGACAGGTACGCCTGTACCGGATAGTGACGAAGAAAGGGCACAGATGGCGGGTGACGTAATCAATTTCCGACGTAATCAACTCCGTGCACCTGCCAAGGAGGAAGATGAAGGCTTTAATCTGACCAACGCCCTAGGCATCGGCGCTGCGGGCCTGGGCCTGGGGCTAGGAGCGTATGGCTTACGTGGTGCACTTACCAAGAAAGCGGCCGCTGCAGCCCGCACAGCCGAAGCTGCAGTCGATCCTGTTATTAAGTACCAAAATCTCGAAGATTTGCGTCGTGCGGCAGGTTATACCACCGCCCCAGTGCGATCCGAAGCACCTGTTCAAACACCTGCGCCATCTAAAGTAGCTACGGCAGAACCCTCAGTTCCCGCAAGTGGGTTTGCGCGTTCTTTTTTAGAAGATAAAGGATCTTTGGCACCTGTTGCCGAACTAGATGCCGGCGATCGTTTTATTCAAGAATACGAACAACTTGCAAGAAATCAAACGCGAGCCGATCAACGTATCCAAGCTGGTCTTCGTCAGGCGCAACCCAAGCTACGTGAACGTGATATGCAAATGCAAGACAAGGGTGAACGTGTACTTGCAGAGTTACGGCAAGAAGCAGCAGATGAAGCCAGTGTTCTTAATGACATGGCTGAGTACAGCAGGCTTCAGGGTATGGAGCAAGACCAGCCACTTAGTCGTAGGCAAGAACGAATTCAACAAGCAGTAGCGGTTTCACAACCTGGAAATTTTGCAGACTTAACTAATCTGCAAGAAAATCTTTTAGGCCAAGCTCGTCGTCAAGCCGCAAACGCAGTGGAGTCTGGAGAAGACCAGCAAACAGGACGCATCAAGTCTCAGCTCCAACGAAACGAAGATCTAGATCTAGGGCAAGTTGAGAACCTTGAGAATATTACACAAGCCAGTGGATCGGTAACCCTGGAACAAGACGATGCAATTAATCGTGCTGCATCACAACTTCCTGATGGACTGCCAGTTGATCAAGCAGAAGGACTGACGGCACTTGATGTTCAAAATAAACAATCTTTTCGTATTCCTCCCAGGGCTTTAAATCAAGAACAAACCAATGATCCTCTGGTACAGCAAGCACGCCAATATTTGCTTGCAAAAGAAATTGACACGGATTTTGATTACTCCGCAGAAAATAAAATTCAAGCGGCACAGGTTCGAGATCGCATAGAAAAAGCAAGAAGTCTTCAATCACAATCCGAACAAATTCTTGCTGACATCAGAAATGAAAATCAACCACCGCGCAAACAATTATCACCCGAACAATTTGCCGCAGAATTCAACAAAACCTACAGAGAAGAATTAAACGATCAATTACAACTTGTTGACAATGCTCGTCAACGCGCTGAATTACGTGGGGCACAAGCTACAAACTTAGGTGAAGATATTGAACTTTTGTTAACAGGTGGCGCTTCTCCAATTGAAACCACTATGCGAGGCAATGCCTTGCGCGGCGGCAAACCTAATGTTACTGGCGATATTGTTTATCAAGATCCAGCCGGTGAGTTTGCCTCTGCGGATACAGGGTTAAAAACCAGGTTAAAGCAAGGTCCAGAGTATGAAATAAAAGCACGTCTTTTAAATGAGCTCAATAAAGTTTCTGATGAAGACTTAACGGAAGTAATTTTAAAGGGTCAGCAAGCCCCGATGAACCAATATCTCAAAAATCTTGTAACGTCTAAATTTACAAAATATGGTGCAACGCAACAATTAAATTTACCTGTTCAATCTATTGATCTTGAACAGACTTTTGGTAGTGAATTTGATGAGCGCCTTGCTCGAATGGCGTCTGATGTTTTGCGTACCAGAGCATCTAGAAGCGGAACGCCTACACCTGTACAGTTAGGTGCTTTGGATCGTGCCAGGGCTTCTGTTGCTGCTTCGGAGAATGTGTTACAGCAGGCTCGCAATTTACGCCCAACGGTTCGTCCTGGGCCTGCACAAGACGTAGCTCGCTCAATGGAAACGTTAAGACGCGGAATGATTGTTGATCCTTCCGAACAGCAGCCAGTTCTTCCAAGCGTTAATCAACTTAGAACTGGGTATGCCACTGACGAAGACCTTGGCCCCATCCTGGGAGCCGCTGATGTTTATACAGGAGCCGCCGCCGAAGCTGCTGGACCTGTAATTTTTACAGGTAAAAGCAAAGCAAATAGCGTCCTTCGCCAACCGCGCATTACTGGCTCTATTGAGACGCCGACAGGTCGTTATTCAACCCAAAACAATCCTGATGTTTTAGGTACTGTTTACAATGTTGCAGGCACTAAAGCAAACCGCGCAATCTCAGCTCAAGTTGAAGCAAACGCACAGGCTTTCTTAGCAGATGCTTTGACAGGTGGTCTCACAACAAAAGCCGTTGCATCTCCAGAAAAGTTTGTAACGCCAGGAAGAACACAATTAAATCAATTAGAACTTTTATCTAATCCCAGTGAATCAGCTCAAGTATCACGGATGTCTCCTTTAAGTCTTCAGGCGACGCTTGGCCTCCCTGGGCAAGAACCTAGCAAGCGTACTCTTTATGCGCAATATCAACCAGGGCGTAGTGTACCAACTCCTTTAAGCCCGTTTATTGGTGACATGACCGGCGGCACCGTGGTTATTCAACCAACAACAAGTGTTAACCCTAACGTTCGGCGTGACATTGGAACCCCTTCCCAAAACATGAATTTAACTCGTCGTGGTGAAAAAGCTCGTTATTACAGTAACGCTCCTCAAGAAATGTTTGTGACCGGCCTGGAGCCAGCAGCAATTGGTCCGTTGACACAATCGCCCGGTTTATCTCGTATTGGTGGTTGGCAAGAACAAATAGTAATGGGCGCTGGTTCACAAGGTGCCATGCCGATTATTCAATCTACTACTCAAGGACAAAAAATTGCTTACCCACGTATGGATAAACCTGTTACAGCAGAAGGCTTCCTTGGTAGTAAAGTCACCAATATTCCACCGTATGGCATTGATCCCGGTACTGAAGATTGGAGAAATGACCTTATGCGATCTGCATACAGGCGCGGTGGACCAATCCGCACTTACAAAGGATAATTTTGGTAAAGTTAAAACAACCCCTTAAAACAATGGCTGAAAAAAAGAAAAAACCTACCAAGTGGATCAAAGATGCCGAGATGAAGGAAGGCGCTTTCACCAACAAGGCAGAACGTAAAGGTATTACCACTGCTCAATTGCAGGAAAATGTTTTGTCTAATCCAGACAAATACAATGACACAACCGTTAAGCAAGCAAACCTTCGTAAGACCTTGGTAGGATTACATCAACGCAAAAAACAAAAGACACCTGAGGATTGATGGCGCAAGACGCAAGGCTTGACTTAGGTCGTTACTTAACAAATCCCTTTAACCGCCAGGGTCAAATTCCTCGCAAGTTAAATTTTAACGACTTGTTTCGTGCTAAACCTGAGACAGGTGCTGCCCCTTGGAACAACTCAAGATTTACTGAAACTGATTTAATCAATCGTCTGATGTCTCGTAAAGAGACCTTAAACCCTGATTTAAACTTTGTATCTAATTCACCTTTTTTTGACGACAACGAAAAGGCAACTTCAAGTTATGAAATGTTTGAAGGCCTGGGGCGTTTTGAACGACCTGTGTCGTATGACTTTGATGAAGGCCGCCCACGTACCAAGCAGCGCCCACAAGATCAACCAGATTACGATCCCAAGTGGATGGAGGCGTACAACTTAAGTCCAACACTCAGGCCAGATAAGACTGCTAAAAACCCAATGCCGCGTCTTAAGAACCCAGATCCAAACGGTATTCTTATGAGGAAGGCAGAAGGAGAAGTCAAGAGCGAAATGGAAGACACTCCATCTGTTGCTCAATTACTGGCACGCAAATCAACTATTAGTTCTGAACAAGTCAAAGCAGAAGAAACACGTGGAGGAGAAGAGATCTCGAAAGAAGAAGAAAATATCTCCCCTGGTAAAACTTTGAAAACACCTGAGAGTAAAATAGAAGGATAGGAAGTAGCTCATGTTAGGTAACGCATTAAAATCCATACTAAAAACCCTTGGTGGTGAAACGTCCCGTGGGGCAGCAGCAGAGGCGCTTCCAGGGGCCGGACTAAACCTGGCACTAGGAATGCTCTCTGGTGGCCCTAAGGCTGGCCTTGCCTATGGAGCGGGGGACTTTCTGCTTAACTATCCCCTGGTTGCACTAGCTCGTAAGATATCTCCTCCACTGAAAACAGAAGTAAAAAACGTACTCACGGGAGTAGTCAAGGAAGTACCTGTTCCTTCAGGCTTGGAAAGGGGCGTAAACTTTGCCGCTTCAATAGGCTCAGCGCCTCTTGTTGATTATGTGACGCAAGGTTCTTTGTACCCACAAATTCAACCACAGGTAGTTTCTCAACTTGAACAAGAGCAGCAACAGTTACTACAACGTCAAGCCATTAACCGCCAACAACAAGCACAACAGCTTGCTCCTGGCACCATGTACCAAACTGTTGGACTACCTAGGTTTCAGTCTCCAGTGCCTGGCATTACCTTGTCAGATGAAACTTTACGCTTATTAGCAGAGGCGTACTAGTGGCAAAAAATTTAGACGTTAAAGGAATATTTCCTGGTTATCAGTATGGCAAACGCGCCATGATACAAAATGCGGCATCTGGAACTGGAAGGGCAGGTTCAATAAGAGATCCCGCTTTCCAAGAAAAACTAAAACAAGCAAACATATCTCTCAAGGAAACACCAGGCGCATTTCTTGGTGCGTATGCTGCCAGGATACTTGGAGATGTTGCAGCGGAAGAAACCCGTGGAGAGTTTTGGCGAATAAATCATCCAATTGCAATTGCGGATAAGCTTATTGCAGCGGGCTTGGACCCTGAGGGTAAGCTACCTCGCTACACATCATCAGCAATTTTGACTGCAATTATGCAGCCAGCCATTGCGGCAACAGGCGCCTACGACCCGACAAACATTGCTGAGCTTGGAAGGCCAAAAGGTTTTAAACAAAATGAACCGACATCAGAAGATTTTAAAAAAAGTCGTGATCCTGCAACTGAATTATTTGGAAGATTTATTCAAGGTCGCCAAGGTCGGCCATTAAAAGAAGAGACAGCCAGAGAGGAGATCCCGGGCCTTACGCACCAGCGTTATGCCAACTATATGCAGTTTTTATATAATGATCCAGCTTTTCTTGGTATAGCAAAGGCCACACCCGAGAATTTACAAGGTGTTCCAGAAGCACGCGTCTTTGGTTATCCCATAAGTATTCCATCAGCTACTGCAGTAGCAGGAGGTTTTCTTGGTGCCAAACTTGGCTTAGCTTCCGTGCCTTACGGAGAAACAGTTGTGCAACCGAATATTCTTCTTAATGAAAAAGATGTAGTTTCCAAGTCCGGCTCAAAGCCTGGAGCACGTGGAGTGCGAGGTGCAGTAGGCGGACTGGCTGGGTCTTTTGTTGGTGTGATGGCAGGTAATCTAATTAACCAATCACTTGCCGCAAAACAACTTGACTCACAATTACCGATGAGTTAAATAAAGGTACTGGTAGAATTAAAGCCATAGGAGTAATAGTAAAAAATGGCCTTACCGGATCCCTGGACAACTGGAGTGTTACCGAAATCAAGTCCGCTTTTTAACGAGTCAGCAGGCGTTAATCCTGGGGTTCTTGATCGCATGCGTTCCTCAATAGAATCACGGTTGCAAGGACTTGGTCCAATGGGAGAGGAATTTAAAACAAAAGCAAGGCCTGTGTCTGCAGGCCTAGAGAAGAGGCCCCTGGGACGCATGTCAACCCTTGGTACCGCAGGCCTAATGGCAACCGGTCAAGCCATGCAAGGTGATATTATGGGGGCACTCTCACAAGGCTTAGGTGGCCTTGGTGGCGGCGCAGCAGCTTCAGCATTGGTTGGCAAAATTCCTGGTCCGCTTGGCGTAGCCGCAAGAATTGGCGCCCCTATTATTGGTGCAATTGCAGGCGGTAATATGTTGGAAGCAATTACTGGTGGTTTAGGCGCTAAAGCCCAGGAAACTTCTGAGCCCATATATATTCCTGGCACCAATATTCCAATTAACCAGGCTGGACAATATGAAAATCTGCGCAACCGCGACCTTGCTTATAACTTAAGAGCTAGCAAGTCAACAGGCGATCTTGAGTTAGCTCAAAATCGTCAACTAATGGATGATCAAATTAAAGCAGAAATCTTGCGCAATAAAGCAATGCTTCCTCTTCAAGAGCAAATTAATCGTTCAAATATGATTAACGCTCAGTCAATGCTAGCTTCTCAAACGGCTGCTTATCAAGCCATGGGACGCCAAGCCGGACAATACAAGCTTGCTCAAGGTTCTCAAGCGGAAACGGGTGCTACCCTGCGTACAGCAATCTCACAAAACCCGTACATGGGTGCAACTCTATCGGCTCCTTCCATTAGCTTTGGTTGATCATGGCAAATGTTGACTGGGCCACAAAAATCAAAAGCATTCCTTTTGGTAATTTGTTAAACGCCGGTAATTTGGGAGCCACTTTTACCTCCAGTTCACCTGCGTCACTAACGCCCTCTGCAAGTTTTCAAGTTCCATCTGGCGTCAATCCTGACATTGCATTTGCCTTGCAATACGGAAAACCAACCCCAGCCGAATTAGATGCACAAAGTGAGCGAGAACTAAAGAGAAGTCTTCGTCTTTTAACTGAACAAGATAAACTTGCAAGGTCTCAAGCGGATTATCGGCAACAACTTGGAGAGCAAAGTACTAAAAAAGCTTTGATGTATTCCACCATTGCTAAGTTACCAGAGCAGATGGCAAACGCATTTAGTCCGTATGGTGGACAAACCGGTGCATTAATGGCCTATGAAGGCATGAGCAGGATTCCTGAAATCTACAGGAACACTTTAGCGAGCACTCCGCAAATGAATATTTCGGTGCCAGGCTATAGTGCACAACAACCTCGTTACTTTAGTTAACTAGTCTTAGAATAAAAAAATGCTCCATGGCCTACTTTGACACTTACTCAAATACAAGTAGTGACCCATGGTTAACAAAATCAGGGAAAGATCCCACTAAAGGAGGCAAAATGGCTTTTGGCTGGGATGATGCAATACTAGGGGTTGGCTCATTAGCCGGTGGTATTTTTGGCATGATGGGCGCTAACAAGCAAGCCCAAACACAAGCCAATATTGCCAATGCGCAAATGGCTGCGCAAGCAGATGCTTTAAAACAAGGCATCATGATGCAGCGCGATACCGCTAAAGGATCCCTTGGGGCCGGACTCCAAAATTTAGTATATGGTTCTACTACTGGACCAGATCTCGAGTTAACAAGGCAGAAGGGCGCCAAACAGTTTGAGTACGATGTATTTGCCCCAAAAGAAGCAGCTCTTAACAGGGAAAACGCTCGTTGGTCATCTGCAGCAAGTTTAGATCCCACTCAACGTATGGCATCTTTTCAAAATTTACTTAACGAAAATAGAAAAGAAGGATTTAGACAAGCACTCCCAGGAGAATTAATGTTTGGTCGAACTGCGACTAGCGGACGTTTTACTGGTTTAGCATAAGAGAAAAACTATGGGCGGCTCTCCAGCACCGGTTGTATATAATCCTCCGGCAATTCCAAAGGATGATACTTTTGAGAAGTATCTTGCTTATCAGCAAAAGAAAGAAGGCCTTGCAGAAGAACGCGCTGCAACTGAAAGAGCAGAAACCAAAGCAGAAGCTGCTGCACGTAAAGCTGCTGGTGCCGCTGGGTACTCTGGCCTAAGGCAAGGTGTTGAATCACAGATGCGCCAGGGGCTTCTCGGTTACGAGACAGCTACCCAGCAGCTACGTGACTACGCCTCCAAATATGACCTGACGCCGCCGGAAACGGATGTTGCGTCACTGACAGATGTCTACACCAAAGAGCTGCTCCCTGGGCGCAGGAAGACAGGTATTAAGGCCGCCTACGAAGAAACCCTTGGTCGTCAAGCAACAGAAGATGAACTTGGTAAAGCAACTGAACGTTTTAACCAAGGGTTCTATACTACCAACCAAGATCTTGTTAGCTCACTTACTAAGGGTTCTGAGTACCAGGACAAGTTTAATAGTAGCTACTTAGATAACTACTATGACACA
>Ga0209107_10001678_pt1 | contig 12371 bp, 10 predicted proteins | sample LakErihyJuly2011_2_FD_187460 | JGI IMG/M metagenome (GOLD analysis project Ga0209107, IMG submission 187460) | Freshwater microbial communities from dead zone in Lake Erie, Canada - CCB hypolimnion July 2011 (SPAdes) (version 2) | ecosystem: Environmental > Aquatic > Freshwater > Lentic >... | reverse complement strand
GTGGTGGGGGTGGTACTTTTACTGGTGGTACAGTTAATGGTTACACTCAATTTAATAGTGGTTTAAGTGCTACATCAATGTCCGCAACTTCATTATATATAAATGGAACTTTGTTTGATGGAGATACTTATACAACTGGGTTTACATATACCCCAACAACAAATACCTTCACAATTAAACAAAACTTAAATAAACCAGATTTAAGTGTGACTATTAATACAATGTCAGGTTTAACAGTTAATGGTAATATAACATTTACTGGACAATCAAATAACCCAGTTTATAGTGCGGGTAGTGGTACATTATCTGCAGGAACTTCTGTTATTACAATAAATTTTAATAATAGTTCGATACAGACTGTAACATTAACAGGTAATACTCAGTTTGCAACACCTTTAAACTTTAAAGATGGTGCAATATATACGTTAATAGTTAAACAAAACGCCACTGGTGGTAACAATGTTAGTTGGTTTACACCTTCATTTAAGTGGGAAAATGGTACGTTTCCTGGAATTACAACAACACCAAATGGGGTTGATTTGATAACATTTATATCTGATGGAACATCGTTGTATGGTTTATCTGCAAAAAACTTTAGTTAATTTTTATGGTTACAATACCTTACGTATATAGAAAAGGAATAACTGGTTCAACAACTGACGTAGGTGAGTTACCAGGAAAAATTTGTAATGTTAATCAATCAGTTTGGATGACGGCTAGAAGAGATACATTATCTGGTACTACAACAACACCAACCGCACCTTGTTTACAATGTATTACAACATGGAAAGATCAGTCAGTAAATACTGGTGTTAATAATGCAACATTACTGAATAGTATTAAAGCGTCAACACCTGGTACTCGTGGTTTACCTTATTTTAATTCAGACTATTGGACAGGTGATACAACTACCAACAACAAACCATTTTTAAGTTTTGATAAAACTAATATAGGTAGTACGAATTCACCTAATTTTTTGGCAATCCCTTACGATACTTCATTTTCTAAATTAACAAAACTTACTTTCTCAACACTTTTTAGATGTAGGAGAATAAATCCTAATAGTGTTACACAACCAGATGATGGTGGTGGTGCTAATGTAGTTTTATTTCAAAACGGAAACGACACAATTGGTAGTAGGACAGATGGTTGGGGGATTGATATGGGAGGTTCTAATGAATTGAGAGTTTGGTATTATGATTATAGTTCGTCATCATCATCTTGTGACCCTGCAGTTGCTAATTCAGTGTTAGTACCAATAGTAGATTGGACTAAGTGGATGAGGTTAACGGTTAGAATTAGTGGAGGGACAATGCAAGCAAATATTTATAATTTAGAAAATTATCAAGGTGGTGGTTATACTTGGTTAAATGGTTGTAACAATTCAACAAACCCATCTAGAGGTATAAAATATGGTAATATTTGGGCTAGTAATCCTGATTGGTTCATTGCAGGACAAAAAGGTCCTGGTTACCCAACGGCTGCTGGGGATCAAACAATTCTTAATGGTTCGTGGGATATGTTAGAATATGTATTATATGATAATTGGTTGCCAGACTCATGTGTACAAACAATTTGGGATTATTATACGACACAATATAATTTTGCGAAAACAACTGGTAGTGCAAGTACCTTCACTCAAATAGGTGGGACAGGTGCTACTGGAACAACTACAACCGCACCTATTGATTTAGGATATAATTATTATTGGAGTGGTATGATATTACCTAAATCAACAATAAATAAGGCTGGTGTTATAACTGAATTAGACTATTATATTGATAACTCACCTACTAATAATGTTTTAAATAATGTTAAAATATATTTAGGTCACACTTCTAGTAGTACATTTTCAACGGCAACTCCATCTGAAAATTTAAGTGCGTCAACAACTAATTGGACATTGGCTTATGATGGTACAGTTACATTTAATACTTCACCTGGTTGGTCAAAAATATCTTTACAAAATGGTTTTTATTATAACAATGTAAATAACTTATTAATTAAGTTTGAAAGTAGGGATGGGACTCAAAGTTCAACAGGGCAACCATCATTTAAATTTTCTGCGGCAACTAACACAATGGCATATAGTGGTCAAAGTGGATCTTACCCAACGGGTAACGGTGTTAGAAGTAGTAATAGACCTATAATAAAATTAGGTTTCTTATAATTGATTACATTTGTATTAACAAAAAAAAATTACTATATTTGTTTTAAAATTTAATTTAAAGGAAAATTATGCCCGCATCTGTAGATGATATTAAGGAATATTTAGAAGGTTACGATGAACAAAAATACATTGTAGGTGTCGAATCTTCTTACTATGAGAATAAAGTATATCTTATTATACATGATCCTGAAACAGGTAAACGTATAGAAAAACACAAATTCACTCCATTTTTATGGATGAAAAGTTTAGATTTAACTAAACTATATGGTGGGGATAGAAAAGAAATCAAAAGTAAAATTAGAGAATATAAGATTAAGTTTATCCCCTTATCTATAGAAGATGAAAGTGGTGAGACTGTTTCTCGTTTAGAAAATGGTTATAAATTTTTAGTTAGATCAAAAGGTTCTTATGGAGATTTATTAAATTTCTTTAAGAAAGGTAAAATGGATGTATATGGCGATGAAAATAGAGATAATTTTCTAGCAGTAAGTCCTACTGAACAATTTTTAATACAATCAGGTAAAAGACTTTTTAAGGGGATGGATGAATATGATGATGTCCATAGATTTTCATTTGACTTAGAAACAACTGGATTAGACCCTAAAACTTGTAGGATATTTCAGGTTGGTATGAAGGATAATAGAGATTTCCAACATGTACTTTCTATAAATGGTGATACTGAAGAAGAAATAAACGATAGAGAATCAGAAGCAATAACAACTTTTTTTAAAGTTATTAACCATCTTAAACCAGCAATTATATCTGGATATAATTCAGAGAACTTTGACTGGTATTTTATAGTTGAGAGATGTAGGATTTTAGGTATTGATATTACAAAAATTGCCAAAACATTAGGAAGTATCCCATTTTATAGAAAAACTCAAACACTTAAAATGGGTCCTGAAATGGAGAATTATGAACAAACACATATGTGGGGTTATAATATTATGGATGTATATCATGCAGTTAGAAGGGCACAAGCGATTAATTCTTCTATTAAAGAGGCAGGATTAAAATATATTACAAAATACTCCAATGTTGCAAAATCAAATCGAGTTTATATTCAAGGTGATAAGTTAGGTAAGATATATGGGGATACTGAAAATGATTATTGGTTAAATGAAGAAAATGGTAACTGGGGTAAGATAAAGGATCTTGATGGTGAGGATAACCTATCTGATGAAACTGTAGAACAATTATTAAATAATGGTGGTTTAATTAAACTAAAAGGTTGTGATATTGTAGAACGATATCTAATAGATGACTTATGGGAAACAGAAAAGGTAGATAATATTTTCAATCAAGCAACTTTTCTTTTATCTAAAGTTTTACCAACATCATTTATGAGATCATCTACAATGGGTACTGCCGCAACATGGAAATTACTTATGTTAGGGTGGTATTATAGAAGTGGTATTGCAATCCCACATACTATGCCGTCTAAAGGGTTTATAGGTGGTTTATCTAGATTATTAGAAGTAGGTTTTAGTCAAAATGTAGTTAAATTTGACTTTGCTTCCCTATACCCATCTATTCAGTTGACACATAATGTATTTACTGATTGTGATGTTATGGGTGCAATGAGAGGGTTATTACAATATAACTATGACTATAGAAATCTTTATAAAGAATTAAAGAAGAAATATGAGGTTGAGGGTGATTCAGAAAAATCTTCATATTATGATAAAAAACAATTACCACTTAAAATTCTTAATAATGGGATGTTCGGTTCTATTTCTGCACCAAACGTTTATCCTTGGGGTGATTCAGATATGGGTGAAAAAATTACATGTACAGGTAGACAATATCTGAGACATATGATTAGATTTTTTGCGTCAAAAGGATTTAAACCATTAGTAGGGGATACAGATGGATTCAACTTCTCCGTACCAATCGATGTAGATAGATATGTTTATACGTCAAATGGTAATCATCATTTCAATAAATTAGGTAAGACATATAAAGGAATGTCTGCAGTAGTTTCTGAATACAATGACAAATATATGAAAGGTGTGATGGGATTAGATGTAGATGAAATATGTTCTGCAACTATTAACTTAGCAAGAAAAAATTACGCAGATTTAATAGATGGTAAAGTTAAATTAGTGGGTAACTCTATTAAGTCTAAAAAAATGCCTGTATATATTTCAGAATTTATCGATAAGGGTATTAGATTACTTTTAGATGGGGATGGTTTAGGGTTTGTAAACGAATATTATGAAACAATAGAAATGATTTATAATCAAGAAATACCACTATCTAAAATTGCGAATAAGGCTAGAGTAAGAATAAGTTTAGATGCTTATAAAAAGAAAATGAAAACTACTAATAAATCTGGTGGTTCAATGGCTAGACAAGCTCATATGGAACTTATAATGAAAGAAAATTTAAATGTAAATTTAGGTGATACAATTTATTATGTTAATGTAGGGGCTAAAAAATCTCACGGAGACGTTCAAACTAAAGCACATAATAAATTTACTAAAAAGGAAACTGAATTATATTATATTAATAATGGTAAAATGCCAGATCCTTCTAAGGTAGATATAATTGTAAGTTGTAATTACATCCCAAATGAGTTAATAGAAAATAATCCTAACGCAACTGGTGAATATAATATAGAAAGATATTTAGATGCGTTTAATAAAAGAGTTAAACCACTATTAGTATGTTTCGACCCATCATTAAGGGATGAGATATTAATTACATCACCATTAGAAAGAAAATATTTTACCTCACAAGAATTGACATTAACTTCAGGTAAACCTTTCAACGAAAGTGATCAAGATAAATTAGAAGATTTATTGGCTATTACTGACGAAGAACTATCTTTTTGGGATAGAATAGGTGTGTCACCAACTTATATGTTTGAGGATTACGGAATTGATGACGAATTCTCATATGACATAAAAACCCAAAGGTCTAAACGTCAATGATTTATTTAAATTTTCTGCCTCTAAAGCTTTATTCTCCAATTGTTTTAAATTAGAAAGGTTTAATAAACGTAAATCTAATTGTTCTAATAATTTTACTTGTTCTTCTTTACCTTCATTAAGTAAACTATCATAATCCATAGTTAATTCAGCTTCAGGAACTTTTAATGCCCCACTAAATTTTCCCCTAACTCTACCTAAAGACTCTTTAAATAATGCAGTTAGATATCTCCTAACCCATATTCTTGTTGGTTCATTTAAATCTGAATATCTTAATTTAGATAAAGGTACATCATTAGGTAATTTTATAATATCAGGATTTTCTTCCAAACATTTATCTCTTTCATTATTAGAATCGTAATAATGATACCACACTTTAGTTCCTGCCAAACCTATTTGCCCACCAGATAAACCTGCCGATGCGAAAGATAATCCACTTCCTGGTATTGGCATAAGATGTAATAATCTAGTACCATTCGGGCCCGCAGTAACTTTATACGTTAATTCACTCCTAAGTAATTTAGATTTAAGTTTAAAATCACTCGCTCTAAGTAATACATCAAAAGCGGGTGCCATATAGAAACCACCATTACCTAATCCACCACCTTGACCCCAGCCAGCATATGGTACCTGTCCGAAACCACCCCCAAAACCGTAATCACCAAATCCCGAAAAAGAATATAATGCGTGATCAAAAGTACTTGGGGTTAACCAAAGTATCTCATTTAATTCCCTACCAGCAGGAATTTGATATACTTGTTGATTTTTTATTATATTTACGTAATCTTTTTTAAGTTCCCAAGGACCTCTTTGTTGTAGACCAACTTGTTTAGAATATGCGTAAGAAAAATTACTTTCAAAGTCTAAAGATCTCGTAGTTAATGCAAATGCAATATCTGTTTTATCAACTTCTTTACCTAATAAAGAAGACCATTGATTATCAATCAACCAATCCTGTACTCTTTGAGCATAATCCTCAATTGCAGTTTCTAATAAAGAGTTCATTTGATCCCAATCCAACTCTATTTTACGGATAGGAGCACCTAATCTATGTTTAATTTGGGTGTATAATTCATTTTTTAAATTATCATTAAGAGAGTTTGGCATAATCGATATATTTATTTATAAATATCCGATATTTATTAAATGTAAAACAAAAAAATATGAAAGAAGAATTAGTCATAAAATTTGTAGGGATGCAACAACAATTTAGAATGTTACATTGGCAAACTAAATCATATGCGAAACATAATGCTTATGGTGGGATATATGAATCATTAGATGGTTTAATAGATGAATTTATAGAAACTTATATGGGTAAGTATGGTAGAGTTACTTTTGAAAATGGTGAAGGGACTATTGTATTAAAAAACACTGAATCATTAGATTTAAATTCATTTATAAAAGAGAACATTTCTTGGTTGAAAAGTTTAACTCAGAAACTAAATCCTGAAAACGATAGTGACTTATTAAATATTAGAGATGAAGTAATGGCTTCATTAAATAAACTTAGATATTTATTAACATTAAAATAATGAAATTTAATGATATACTAAAAGAAACCTTTGCCAATAAATTAGGTGATCCACTTAACGGTAGAGAAAATGCTTGTTTTTCTTCATTATATAAAGCACAACAATTGTTAGTAGATGCACTTAGATTAATTGAGACCGCTTATCAAGAATGTGACGATGAAGAAAAAAGAGAGGAGATAATAGAATTCAAAAAAGATTTAATGCACGATTTTGGTCATAACGGAACAAACGGATTTGGTCACGATGAAGAAGATGGGGCTGAAAATGAAAATAACCTTATCAATAGAATATCAAATTTTATCGATAAGAATTCTCCAGAACACTGGGATTCTAATATTCATTTAGGATCTAACCCAAACTATAAAAATAGAAATTAATTATTTATTAAAAAATTTTTTAATAAAGAAACTGCCTCATCTATTGTAGTAAAAGATTTTTCAGGTAAAAATGCAGTCCTACCAACTAAAATTGCGGGTAAATATTCATTATCCACCTTCTTAGAAAAAGATTCATATAATTTTTCATTCTTATCAATATCTAATTCAATAAAATCGATATTATTTTCTTTTAATTTATTTTTTAAATTATCACAATGAGGACATCCTTTCATTGAAAATATTTTTACTTCATTTCCCATTTTCCATTTTATTTAAAAATTCATTTATTATATCATCCTCACCCATTATAGTTCCGATAACTTTCTTTTTTTCATTTAATATATCCCATATTATAGTGTCTATAGTTTCATCTATTAACATATAATAAATATTAACAGTTTCTTTTTGTCCTATCCTATATGCTCTATCTTCTGCCTGTTCGTGATTACCTGGAACCCAATCTAAAGAGTTCATAATAACAATTTCTGCCTTAGTTAAGGTTAACCCCACACCTGCCGCCTTTATTTGTCCAATGAAAACCATACAACTATCATCCTCTTGAAATCTATCTACTGAATGTTGTTTTTGTTTATCTGTCATACCACCTCTCACACAAACCGCTTTGTTACCGAAATATCTAACAAATTCATCCATTTCGGCATTAAAGTTACAAAATATAATTACTTTTTTATTTAACTCTAATGCCTCTTCAGTTTTTTCAATAGTATAAGGTACTGTCTCCATCGCAATAAATGTTCTTAACAATGTAGCCTCAACTAAATCTTTCGCAGGATTCCCTTTCTTACCATCTAATTTACGTTTATTAAGATATTCATTCCATACATTTTCATACCCACTAACATTTTGTAATTCTAAATAAACAGGTGTAATTAATTTTTCAGGTAAATCTAAAACATCTTCTTTTTTTCTTCTAAGAATAGTTCTTCTCGTTTTAGTGGATAATTCGACTAAATTAGTTGCCCCTTTAGTAACCCATACATATTTACCACCTTTTTTAAATCTCATACCATCACAATATGTTTTTGCATAATGAACCCAATTATTCGCAACAGGTGAATCAATAATAGAAAGTAAATTATAATAATCCATAGGTCTATTCGCAATAGGTGTTCCTGTCAACAACCAAACTTTAGAATTTTTAAAAGTATTAGATATGTCTTTTATAATTTTACCTCTTATACTTTTATGATTTTTTATGAAATGTGCTTCATCTAATATAATTAAATCAGGATTAAATTCTAATAATTCTCTACGTAATTCCCAATCTTCATATTCCTTACCTCTTTCCTTTACGGTATGGAAATTTTTTAAAATATCATAATTTATAATGGTAAATCTAGAAGGATCCCAATATGCCCCATTTATTATAGAGACATCAGTACAAAAATTTTCAACCTCCCTTTTCCAATTTATTTTAAGTGATGATGGGCAAATTATTAACACTCTTTCTGATCCACTTTCCAACGCAGCAACTATTGATTGATAGGTTTTGCCTAAACCCATATCATCCGCTAAAATACATTTCTTATTATTAATAAGAAATTTTATACCGTCTTCCTGATGATTAAATGCCTTCCACCCTCTCTTATCTAAATCCACATATTTTTCAAAGTCAATATCAATATTTAACTCTTCATAATGTATATCATCCAAAAGTTGTGTTTTAGGTACCCATAATAATTTAAAATCATCTTGTTTTTTATGTAATTTACATAAAACATGAATCGCCTTTTCCGATTCTGCTAACAATGTATCTATAAAAATTTTTTTTGGTAAAATTTTTAATTTATGTTCTTCTTGTAATTGTTCCGAAAAATAATCTGTTAATTCAATTACTTTATTTATAACTTTTGGTTCAAAATAATAATAACTTTTAATATAATTAGACTGACTATTAGTTAAAAAATAATTCTTTTCTGTAACCATTTTTTTCTTCATATAACGCATATAAGGGTTTTTACCCTCATAAGAAGACAATAAAATATCTACATCTAAATTGTTTATATCTTTAATATCTAACATATTTACAATTATAGACAATTTTTTCCTAAAAATAAATATTTATCTATAAATAGATTTAAGAAAATGCGTAAAGTACCAATAGAAAGATTAAATAAATTTTTTTCACAAGATGATTTTGAATTAGAAATCGATTTTGGTAGAGAATGGCTAGAGGGTGATATCAACATAAAGGTAATCCTTTATCGTGTTGATAGAACTGAAACAACTAATGATGATATATATGGTGAAGCTGGTAAAAACGAAATAAGATTTAAACCACCAATTGAGTTGTCGGTTAGTTTTAATTACGATGCACCAACTAATAAAAGTTATAACACTGATGGGTCTTTAAGAAGATTAGAGAGGGGTAATATAACTTTAGGAATATATCAAGATCAATTAGATGAATTAGGGGTTGATGTGAGTTATGGTGATTATATTGCCTATGCAGAAACAGAAACTCAAATTAAATTTTTTACTGTCTCAAATGATGGTAAAATATTTTCAGATAATGCCCATACTATAGGGGGATATAAAGGATTTTATAGAACAATAACTTGTGTACCAACTGATTTAGACGAATTTAACGGAATGTAATATGGGATTACCAAAAAATTATAGAAAATATGTTAATATCACTCCTCACAAACAAGGTTTTGAACAGAGGCAGAGTATTCTTGATGATATAGCAAATAAAGGGACATACCTTCCAAAAGGAATACTTCATGAAGATATGGATAATGAAATGATTAATTATGTAACTAATGAAATAGATTTAAGTTTGGCGGGAGAAAAAGTACCAGTAATATTTTTAAGTTCACAAAGATGGGCAGAATTTTCTAAGACTTGGCAATACACTGATATAGATAAAAATATAAAATTACCATTTATTACTATTGTTAGAAAACCTGATGCTCAACAAGGGACTAATTATGCAGGTACTTTTAATATACCTGGTAGACCGACTTTTACATATATGAAGATACCAACATGGGACGGTAACAGAAAAGGTTTCGATATATATAAAATACCTCAACCTGTTTCAGTAGACATAATGTATGAAGTTAGACTTTTTTGTAATAGGATGAGAGATTTAAATCTTATGAATAGAAAAATGTTAACTTCTTTTTCTTCATTAGAAAAATATATAAAAGTTAATGGACATCCTATACCTTTAATTTTAGATAGTATTGGGGATGAAAGTTCTATTAGTAACTTAGAAGAAAGAAAATATTATGTGCAACTTTTCACTATAAAAATGTTAGGATATTTATTAGATGAAGATGATTTTATAATTACACCAGCAATTAATAGAGCAGTTAATTTTTATGAAATTAGTGAAGAATTATATAGGGCATCATATCAAGTTAATGTAGACACAAAAAATAATGGTATTTGTATTAATATACTTTTTAACACTGGGGTAACCAGTGTTACTATACCAATAGATATTGGTGCGGAGTATACGAATTTAAATTTTACTAATGCAAATTCAGTTATATTAAAGAAAAATGGTAATATAGTTACATTACCGTTTACTATAAATAGTGGTGATGGATTATACATCAAAGTAAATAAAACTGATGTTACTAAAACTTCAGAGATTGAATTAAGTGGTATATTATTATGAGTAGTTGTGATAACTCAAATATAAGACAAAATTATATTGTTACAAACACAAATGAGTTTGATACTTTTACTGCCTGTACAGGTGTTTGGACTTCCAATATTTATGGGTGTTCCCCTATTACTATTCAAGATCAATTAATTTTGAAAGGTGATACATCACCTAATTCTGATGGTACAATAAATTTAGGTTCGACAGTAAATAGATTTAGAAACATAAATACTGTTAGTGGAACTTCTTCAGTATGGACTTCTACAGTTAAAGTTATATCACCTTCTATTGATTTAGGATTGGATTCAAATAACGAATCGAGAATTATTAATTCAAACAACTCAATAATACAAGACGATATTTTATTGGGTGGGACTTTTTAAAATAATATAATATTTATAAATAAAAAACAAAAATGGGGATTAGACAAACTAGATTTCAAATTAAAAATAATACGGTACCAAACGCACCTTTTTCAGGTGCAACATTACTTGTTGGTGAACCTATCGTAAATACCGCAGATGGTATTTTGATGTTTTCAGGTAAAACATCTTCAACTACACAATGGACACCTGCGGGTACGGGTACAAACTCAAACTTTTTTGAGGTAGGTTCTAACCTTTACCAATTAAAAGTTAGAGATAAAATAACATCTTATGGTGGTGTATCTAACCTTACAGGTAAATTCTTATCAGGGACTACTAATGGGTTTGTTGTTGCAGACATAACAACCATACAAGGTGTTGACACATATGTGACTGGATATACGTATTCAGATAACGTATTTACAATCAAACAAAACAATGGTCAATCTGATTTAACATCGTTGATAAATGCGATGACTGGTTTAACAGTTAATGGAACATTATCATCAACAACAATAAATGTTAGTACTTTGAATGCAACTAGTGGTAGTATAACTACTGCACCTAGTAATCCAAATGATATTGTTAATTATACTACATTAACGTCTTTTACACAAAATACTGATGTTTATGTAACTGGTAATACACTTACTACCGCAAATAACGATACAAATACACAAAGTGCCACTTTATCTTATCGTGGAACACCTATTGGGGGTCCGTATTTTATTGACACACAAAATACATTTACTACTGGTGGTACTTTCTCCAATTCGACTAAATTAATCACCTTTAAACGAAACGATGGCATAACTGGATATACAGTTGATTTGAGTAGTATTGATATTAATGATACATATGTTACTGGTGGTACAATAACTACTTCACCATCAAATAATAGTATTAATGGTAATATTGGTTTATTGTATAATCAAGATGTTGCTCCTAGTACTTATACATTACCATTTACTGATGTATTTACAACTGGATTCACTTACAACCCTACAACAAATACATTTACAATTAAAGATAACAGTGGTAACACATTTAGTCAGTTATTTAACACAGTTTCTGGTTTAACAGTGAGTAACTTAACTTCTGGTAGGGTGGTTTACGTTGGTACTAGTGGGGTATTAACTGATGAGGCAGGATTTACATATGATTCAGGTACAAATACATTTAGTGTACCTTCTGATGGTTCTGTTAGTGTTGGTACTGGTGGTTTAAATGTTGCGGGTGACGCAGTAATTCAAGGATCGTTAACTGTATTCGGACCTTCTATTTCAGCATTTACATCTCAATTGTATGTAGAAGACGATAACATCACACTTAACTATAACCCAACAGGTAA
>Ga0209107_10001677_pt1 | contig 12375 bp, 9 predicted proteins | sample LakErihyJuly2011_2_FD_187460 | JGI IMG/M metagenome (GOLD analysis project Ga0209107, IMG submission 187460) | Freshwater microbial communities from dead zone in Lake Erie, Canada - CCB hypolimnion July 2011 (SPAdes) (version 2) | ecosystem: Environmental > Aquatic > Freshwater > Lentic >... | reverse complement strand
CGTATGCCATTATTTTTTTAAATTGTTTGCTTTCGAAAAAACTGTTACTGCTCATAATTAATAAAATTTGTTTTTGGTTAATGTTAATTGGTTATTGTTATTTATATTGTCTATTGTCTACTTTACGTCTTTGTTTGATCTGCCGATGTAGGTTTGTATGCATCGGAATCCAACATAACTTTTAGATGTGTCCTGATACTCGTATGTTCTGCTGCCGTTTTGAATAAAATAAGCAACATCTTTCCAGCTTCCGCCTTTGATTACTTTACGTTTTAAAGTTATTGCAGAATTCTCTTTACCTGTTCTATTGCCTTTGCCATCACTAGCATACTCATCAATATTAATTCTATAATCTGGGTTGAGGTCATGCGTGAATACATGTGATTGCTCACTCCAAGCATTTATAGTCCATTCAGCAACGTTACCAGCCATATTGTACAAACCGTAATCGTTAGGGAAATAACTATCCGCTAATACAGGATACATTCCACCGTCAGCGCCGTAGTTGCCTCTTAACGGTTTAAAGTTTGCCAACATACAACCTTTACTATTTCTAGTGTAAGGACCGCCCCAAGGATATGGACTACTAACTCTTCCGCCACTCGCAGCATACTCCCACTCGTATTCTGTAGGCAATCTGTAATCCTCTGTTAATGGATCACCATAAGATTCCCAATAAGCATTTTTGTAAATGGTTCTCCAAGCTGCGAAAGCATTTGCTTGGTGCCAATTCACGCCAACTACTGGATAATTATCATACTTCACGTGGTTGTAATAATGACGAGCCATTGGATCGTTGTATGCATAAGTAAAATCTCTTACCCAGCAAAGTGTGTCAGGATAAACCAATGTTTTGTTGGTTTTGATGTATTTGCTACGGTTTTTAACTCTACCTTCTTGGTATTTGTCTTGGTTTTCAGCATCGTTTGCGGCAAACTGGTAATCAAACCATTGGTATTCATATTCCAATTGGTTAACATCAATCTGTTTTTTACCTCTGAAACGCTCATCAGCACCATAATACAATTCTTCTAATTCATCTTTGTATTGGGTTTCATCAAAATCTAATTCATAATTGATAAAGCCCATTCCGTTGTTTACATCAGAATTACCTGTGAAGTCATCGGGGAAAGCGGTAAATAATTTCTCATCACCACTCATAACCCTTTTTATTGAATCTATTACGAAATTCACGAATTGACGGTACTCATTGTTGGTGATTTCAGTTTCATCCATCCAAAATGCTACAATACTAACTTGCTTGTTAGGTGCAACAAAAGATTGAAAAACGTCCTGATCTCTTTGACCAGAATGGTAAGTGCCCGATGGAACGTATACAGTTCCAATTGGCTGAGGATGAAACCAAAGTCCCCTTCCTTGAATACCGATCAGGTCACCGGTATTTACCGGACCACAACCAGCAAATGTGAACAAGCCTAAAACCAAAGCCAATCTTGCGATATTAGCCATGCCTTTCCACTTACTCTCTTTTTTAGCTGTTGTCTTTTTTAGTGTACTGACAACAAAATCCATTTGATTCTTCATGTTTAAAATACTGAAATATATTGTTTATGTGTGTGTAATCTTAGCGTTATATAATGCAAAAATAAGAGTTTTTGAACAAATGTCAATAACTTTTATAAAAGTGTAACGATTATTTTTGAGTCTTTATTGTTCAATGACTATTTTTTTCTAAAAATATTTATTTTTAGTCTGAATCCCTGTGCATAAAGGGAGGCGTAATAATGTTGATTTTAGGTGTTGGCGGTATGACAATTTCAAAGCAATAGTTTAACTGTATTTCATGTGTACCTGTTGATACAGTAAAAACTTTTGTCATATTTAAGTCATATGAATACCCAATTCTCAAACCAGACAAAGGGCCTTTGAATCCTGAGTAACCTAGCATAATAGAAAATGCATCAGCAGTGGTTCTGTAAGCGACTCCACCCCAAAGTTTTCTTTGGTATTCAACCAAAGCAGTCATATCGGCTTGAAAAACGGTGTTGTATTTGAACATTACCGATGGATGAAATATTAAATCTGGTTTCCCCATGAAATCCAACATATCAATACCACCGCTCACGTAAATGTGTTTTACCGGTGTGTGAAATACTGTTCCAGAATTACCGAAGACAAACTGTGGACTATTTAAATTCAATACAGATGCGCTTATCCATAAATTTCTAGTTGAAACTGAATTCACCATTGGATCAATGTAGTATACACCTGCACCAAAAACATTGTGTCGGTCTGAAACTGGCAAAGTTGGAATGTTTGGATCATTTGGTGCCAATGGTTTTAGCTTTGCGCCGTTCAAACCTTTTTGCAACATATTCATCTCAAAACCCAATGACAATCTTGCTCCGCTTCTAAAAGGAATAATTCCGGCTGCATCCAATTTTACGTGCGTGGCATTTTCATAGCCCAATTTGTCGTTTATAAACCCTATTCCCAATCCACCATACTGGGTAATTGGGGCTGAAAAAGTAAACATTTGGGTCTTAGGACCAACGTTTTTTTCAGCTTCAGGAATCGAACTTGGATTGTTTGGATCTGGATAAAATTCCAAGGTGCGGTCTTCATAACCCAAGTACTGATAGTGCGACAAGGCCGTCACGCAAAAACGCTTCAAAGAGCCTGCTACAGCTGGATTATACGCCATCCTATTAAATGCATAATGGGTGGTGTATGGGTCCTGTTGGGCCTTCAAATCGCCATCTATTAAAAGGGCGAAAGTTACACTTAGGAGAGATAGTATGATTCTATTCATTTGCTGGTTTATTTCAATACAGTATGATTTACAAATATGAAGTCAATAATTGAATTAAACAAATTTTTTTACATTATAGTGTCCAAAGGACAAAACAGTGGCTCCGGAGCCATCAGAGCTGTTAAGCGAATTAGATAAATTGATGAGGGCGGTTTCTTGAGAATTGGCACTTTTGCTGTCAATTATATTGACCCTTATCAAATGTAGTACAACTATTCTGCAGTTGATTGAATGTTGCAGACCTTCCAGCAGGGATCTATTTTGCCAAAATATTAACCGAAAATGGCAGAAAAGTAACTGGCAAATTTGTGAAGGAGTAGAGTATTAAACAATAGCGTTTAGACTATTAGATATTCCCTTATTCAATCAGGGTTAAATGCTTATTTATTGATGTAAGTTTTATTGCCGTTACTGTTAATATAGTATTTGCCACCTCTACTACCTTTTTGAGTATTTTTACCTTTCTCTCCTCCACAAATATTATAGAAACATAATTGACATTGAACACAATTTAAAATATAAAATATTTCGTAGTAGTTTTTGGGATCAACGTCCAATAATCTGTAGGAATTGTCTAAATATAGTGGTGTTTTAGTTTTGTTGTTGTCAAGATTAAATGCTTTCTGAAGATCCTTGCAGTTAGTACACCAATCGCTTACTGTGCAGGGATCATGAGTAACTTGAATTTTTTTGCAACCTGTAAAATTAGATCTGTATAAATAGCCAATAGGATTATTGGGTTGTAAACCAATGGCCATGTTTACGAGTTTCAAAGGCTCTACAATGTCAGGATCTGAATTAAATTGTGCCGCAGGTAATTCTAAATCTCTAAAGTCAAATAGTATCGGACTATTGTAATCAAATAGTTCATAATTAGAACCTATTTTATTGAAGTATTTGCTTCCAATTGTACTTTGAATCAAAGAAGAAATAAGATAATCATTGTATGTTTTGCTGTTTGCTTCAACCAAAACTTTAGAAGTTTGATCTAAATTTAATCCAATGCGATAGTATGCTTTCTTAATTACAATCTTATTTTTCGCATCTGCCAATTGAAAGGCTTTGATAAATAGTTCCGAATTTCGACTTAATGAATAAATCCTTTCTTTAATGGATTCATCAAAATTGGGCTTGTGTTTAAGCCAATATGTAGGCCAATTCTCTTCGTCAGTTTTAAAATACTTAGGTAGGCAATACTTTAAATAATTGTCATATAAGGCATTGGCTTCAATAAAACGTCCGGCAGAAAGGAGTGAGTCAACTTTAGGTTTATATAACTCATGAACTACCTGATTGATTTTGATACAGTTTATACTTAGGTTTGAATTGAGTATTACAATTTCATTTTTGAGCTCTGAATAGGAGCAGGCATTAGGGTCTTCAGGAAATCCATTAGAGTTGTTTTGTTTTATATTATATACTTTAATGTCGCCAATGAAATATTTATCACTTGGGCAATTGATTTCCATTTTGAATTTTCTAGTTGCTTGATCGTTACTTAATTTATCAAATGGTAAAGCATTAAAGGCGCGTACAAAGTTTGTATCTATTGCAAATTTTACAAAGTTATTTGAACTGTATTCTAGAGTTTGATGGATATTTAAGTTTGGAAAATTTAATTGATAATCATTGCTGGGGGGTAAAACCGATAAATCCATAAGAATTTCAAACGCTCTGAAATTACTTGGCAGTTTTTTATTTAATGTGGTCAATTCGCCTTTAAGCCAATCAATATTAGGCAGATCAGAAAACAATAGTCCGCTTTGTATGCTGTAATCAATCAGTTGTTTAAATCGAGGGTTATTGTAATAGTCGTTTAAAGTTCCAAATTTGATGTATGTTTTGATGTATCCATTTCCTAAACTTAAAAAATCAGTATAAACATTTGAATCTTTCGCATAAATGTTTACTATACTTCGGTTTAAAATTGTAGATCGATTTGAATTATAGTTCAAAGTGTCAATAATTTTAAATTGGTTTAATAGTTTGGTGTAAGTGATCGGTATTTGTTTTAATTTTTCCAAGCTATCAATTGGGTCGGTAGGGTAGTCTTTAATACATACAATTGAGTAGCCTTCACCTTCTTGCGCCTCTGAAAAAGAAGTTTCAATGGCATCACCAACAATATCTGATGATACCTTTAATATGATTGAGTTTGTTGTTCTTTTAAATTGGTTATTTCTATAGTTACTGGTCCACCAAGCTCCCGCCCATCTTATGTAGTCTGGCGATCTTTTATAAGGAGTATTGTCAAATTTGCCATCTTTTGAACAATAACTGTTTGCTAAGGGCATTATCCCGTCAGATTTATACATCTTGAAACTAACTGTTGAAGGATCACAAATTTCTCCTCCTATGATTAAGTTGCCATTTGTTTTAAGCGTTTGATCAGGAATGTTATTTACATTGCCTACAATATAAAGTAGTTCAAATTTATTTGGGATATGCCATCCTTCTGGGGCAATTTGTAATCTGCTGGTTACCGCCCAGTAGTTGTATAATTTTCCATTGTTTTGATAAGTGCTTTTGTCAAATTTGTAATAACAATAGGCCGGGATTTTCATGTTATTAAATCGAATCCATTCTTCTGCAGATTTTGCTTCAGAAATGGCTGTTCCATCTCTAAAGGTTTCGTTATTAAGGTTTTCAGTTTGATAGTATACAATACCCTTAATTCTAATGCCGGATTCAGATGATACAGTTGTTATATCTTGAGGCTCAGGTTTTGGTGCATTAACATTAGCGTTGGTCTCACTGAGTTTTTCTAATGTCATCTTTTTTAATTCATTGCCAAAAAATTTCTGTTCAAACAAATAAAAACATATAAAAAACAATATTGTTAAATGTTTAGTTGGCCTGTATAACTGCTTTTTGTTACGTTTCATCTTTTATTATCTATAAGGCGCCAAAAATAGATTATTTTCATGAATTAAAAGAGGGATTACTAAAGGGATCCCGAATGAGGTGGCTTAAAATGAAGCAAAGCGGTGATACACCGCTTTGCTCGAGTTAATTGGATTGGTGCTGTACTTTTTAAGCAATTCGTAGTGTTGAAAACCATTCACACAGTCAGAATTTTAGCGTAAACATTGGACAACTGATTGGCCATATCTTCTTTGAATTCAGAGGCTGGAGCGGCTAAACTTTTGCTAAAGTATGGCAAGACTAGTAGAATTTGATATTGCCTTATATCTTTACTACTATTCCAGCGTTCTTAATAGCCTTTGGGGCTTCAGGGATGCCAGAGGTGGTTTAAGCAATGAAATGATACAACTCCATGGCCTCTGAGTAATTGTTGCGTAAATAATTTATCGCCGCTAATTTCACCCAACTGGATTTCACAAATTTGATATTAGGGTATTTTTGAAACAAGGCTTTGAACAACTGCTCAACGTCTTGGTAATTGTCTATACTCAAATACACATCGCTGGTTTGATAAATGGCCTCAGGAACAAATGGTAAGTTGGTATAGTCTGCTACAAATACTAGTAAGTGTTGATGCGAATTCTTTTATTTAATTCTTCTACATCGTGTCTGAATTTCTTGTCCGTATCAATTAAATCATTCACTGTTTGACAAGCATGTATTACCGTGCTATGGTCTCTGTTGCCAAAATGTGTTCCGATGTTTTTTAAAGATGCTTTGGTTAAATCCTTTGCAAAATACATGGCAATTTGTCTCGCCTGTACAATCTCTCTTTTTCTGGTTTTAGATTTTACACTATCAATTGAAACATTATAGAAATCACATACCAATTTCTGTATGTAATCGATGCTAATTTCTCTTGTTGCATTTTTGACGAAATTCTTCATCATTTGCTTCGCTAAATCAAGATCAATTTCTTTTCTATTAAGTGAGCTTTGAGCCAATAATGAAATCAATGCACCTTCAATCTCTCTGATGTTGTTGTCTACGTTGTGAGCAATGTATTCAACAACTTCTCTATGCAAAGCCAAACCACTTTCGTAGGCTTTGTTTTCTAAAATTGCAATTCTAGTTTCAAAATCAGGAATACTTAAATCGGCAGATAATCCCCATTTGAATCTTGACAACAATCTTTCATCCACATCTTTAATGTCCTTAGGTGCTTTATCACTTGTTAAAATAATTTGCTTTCCTGTTTGATGCAATTGATTAAAAATAGTAAAGAATATTTCTTGGGTTCTGGTTTTCTGTGACAATTGGTGAATGTCATCAACAATTAACACATCTAAACTTTGGTAAAAATTCACAAAGTCATTCTGGTTGTTTGCTTTAACTGATTCTACATATTGATTTACAAAACGCTCTGCAGATACATATATAACTGTTTTGCTTTTGTTAACCTGTTTGATTAAATTACCAATGGCATGCACTAAATGGGTTTTACCCAGGCCAACACCACCAAATACCATTAAAGGATTGTAAGCCGTACCACCAGGGTTGTGAGCTACTGCCCAACCTGCACCTCTTGCCAATCTGTTGCACTCACCTTCGATAAAATTATCAAATGTGTATTTTGGATTCAATTGTGAATCAATTGGAATTTTCCTTAAACCAGGAATAATAAAAGGATTTTTAATATTGTTAGTAACATTAAGCGGCAGATTAACTTCGTTGGTTACGGGTTTTTTACTGCTGCCTGTTGGAACGTTAATCGTGTAAGGACCATTGTTTGGTGTACTGTTTTCAACAATGATATTGTACTCCAATTTTGCACCCACACCTAAAACTTGTTTTAGTGTCTTTTGTAAAAGAGTAACATAATGCTCCTCGAGCCATTCGTAAAAAAACTGACTCGGAACTTGAATGGTAAGTACTTTATTTTCTAATTTTACAGATCTTATTGGGTCGAACCAAGTTTTAAAACTTTGTGGGTTTAAATTGTGCTTAATAATTTTAAGGCAATTTGCCCAAACAGATTCTGCGTTAAATTGTTGTCCACTCATGCTCATTATATTTCTTTGATTTTCAATGTGTTGTCGTTTGATGTCTGATTTTCAATTCAGTTCTGAAATTAAGTTCAAAAAAAGTTATTAAAAAAATTTTTTTGTGTTGTTTGTTAATTATTTTTTCATAGTGAATGATAAATTTGGCTCGCTTATTTACGATTAAACCATAATTTGTTAACATTACTAATTGTTAACAGAACAGAAAAAAAATAAATATTTACCCTTGGTATTCGCCAAATACCAAGCGCAAGGCGTCTGCAATTTCACCAAGGGTGCAATAAGCCTCAACGCAGTTAACAATATGTGGCATCAAATTCTCATTTGTCTTTGCCGCCTCAGATAATTTATTTAGCAATACAGCAACTTGTGCATTATCACGTTCCAGTTTAAGTTTGTCTAACTTCTCGATTTGAACTTTTCTGATGCTATCATCTATCTTCATCAACGGCGTGCTGTTGATTTCTTTTTCTACGTACTTATTCACACCAACGATGGCTTTTTCGTTCTTTTCAATTTGCTTTTGGTATATGTAGGCACTTTTTGATATCTCATTTTGCATATACCCTTGCTCAATTGCAGCTACACTTCCACCCATCGCATCAATCGTCTCAATGTATGAATATGCCAACTTTTCAATTTCATCAGTTAGTGCCTCTACATAATAACTTCCGCCCAAAGGATCCACACTGTGTGTTACACCACTTTCATATCCAATAATCTGCTGGGTTCTCAAAGCTATTCTGGCTGCACTTTCTGTTGGCAAACTTAAAGCTTCGTCAAAACCATTGGTGTGCAAACTTTGAGTACCACCCATAACAGCTGATAAAGCTTGTAAGGTTACCCTTATTATATTGTTCTCCGATTGTTGTGCTGTTAATGTTGAACCACCTGTTTGTGTGTGGAAACGCAACATTTGTGCTTGCGGATCGGTAGCACCTAGAGATTTGGTTATGTTTGCCCACATTCTTCGAGCAGCTCTGAACTTTGCAACTTCTTCAAATATGTCATTGTGCGCATTGAAGAAAAAACTCAAGCGCTTTGCAAATACATTAATATCCAGTCCTTTTTCTAAGGCAGCTTGCACATAGGTCTTGCCATTAGCTAATGTAAAAGCCAATTCTTGAGCAGCTGTACTTCCCGCTTCCCTTATGTGGTAACCAGAAATAGAAATGGTATTCCACTTTGGAACTTCTTTGCTACAGAATTCGAAAATATCTGTAATCAAACGCATACTTTGTTTTGGAGGATATATATAGGTGCCTCTTGCAGCGTATTCTTTTAAAATATCATTTTGAATCGTTCCACTGATCATTTTCAAATCCGCACCTTGCTTTTTGGCCAATACGATATACATAGCCAACAAAGTAGAAGCGGTTGCGTTGATGGTCATACTGGTGGTGATATCCTGGAGCTTAATGCCATCAAATAATGTTTCGAAATCTTTCAAAGAATCGATTGCAACACCAACCTTACCTACCTCACCTTCGGCGAATTCATGCGAGCTATCATACCCAATTTGAGTAGGCAAATCAAAAGCCACAGACAATCCCATGGTGCCTTGGCTCAATAAGAAATGGTAGCGTTTATTTGACTCTTCGGCAGTTGAAAAACCAGCATATTGTCTCATTGTCCACAATCTTCCTCTATACATATCATTGCGAATACCGCGTGTGTAGGGAAAATCACCTGGAATTTCTGAAGTTTCGGATCCGTAATATGGACGGATTTCAATACCACTTTCGTTGCTGATTTTTTTTGTATCCAAAATAAAACTGTTTATTAAATTAGAGTGCCGTGATCCATTTGCCTGCCAAAGGCCTTGAATCAATTAAAAATACAAATTGATTTCCGCTTTTAAAAAGTCAATTGCTTTTGATGTAGGAATTGAATTATCCGCAATCATTTTATCAATAATTGCCTTAGATAAATCGATGCCACTAGAATCAGAGCTGGTTTGCTCATAAGTTTCGTGTATCAATTGAATAACCTCTTCTTTTACAACTTTAATAATGTTCCAAGCTTGATTGCTTATGTAAATTTGTTGCGACAAATTGTGCATGTACTCTTGGTTTACGGATGTTTCCATTAGGTGTCTTAAGCCCCTGGCGGTATTTGTACCGTCGTTGTAATTGTTGATGAGTGTCTGAGGACTTATTCTTTCTAGAAACAAAATCATTCTCTCATAAGCTTGCAATTTTAATGGAGTTAACATACTTGCATTTTGCTTTCTGATTTCCAATTGCATCCTATTTGAATGGTCTTCCATCACCTTATTGATGATTACATAGCAAACCGCTAAAACGACCAAAGAAGGAATAATGAACTTCAGGATTTCGAGAACGTCATGTAAAAGTGGGTCCATTTGATGTTTATTTGAATGAGGAATGCAAATTTAATAAACTTTATTGTTTTTGTTCTAAATTTTGAATTATTTTTTATTTTTAGTCAAGTTGATTGAATTGTTGGTAGAACAAGTTGATAAAGAGCAAGCGTTTTAACTTTAATTTGTGCCGGCTTGAATACTCTACAAAACATTCGAATTGCCTTAGATTCAATAAAAGACAACATGCTAAGAACAGTGCTGACTTGTCTTATTATTTCAATAGGCATTGCTGCATTGGTTGGCATGCTTACTGCTGTTGATGGTATTGAAAAAGGCTTGTCAAATACCTTCCAAAAAATGGGCAGCAACACTTTCAATATCCGCAATAGAGATGGAAGCATTCGTATCGGTGGCGGTTATCAAAAGAAAGTAGAATTTGTTCCAATTACTTTTGCTCAGGCAAAATTATTTAAAAATGAGTTTCAAATTCCGTCGACAATTTCATTAAATACAAATATTTCCATGAATGCCACTCTAAAAAGTGGAAGCGAAAAGACCAATCCCAATATCCGAGTTCTGGCAATAGATGAAAATTATTTCAATGTCAGTGGCACAGAACTTAAATATGGAAGAAATTTTACCGCTTCGGAAGCGAATAGCGGCAGTAAAAGCATTTTGATTGGAAAAGATATTGCAGTAGCTTTATTTAAGAAGGAAGATGCCATTGGTAAAGTTTTAAATTTGGCCAATACCCAATATACCGTTATTGGAATTATGAAAAGCAAAGGCAGCAGTATGGGCATGGGCGGAGAAGACCGTGTTGCTTACATTACCATTACTGAGGCCAAAGGGGCATACCTTAATTCCACGAATTCATTCAATATTTCTGTTGCTGTTAATGATGTCAAACAACTGGATGTTGCCGTTAGCGAAGCAGAAGGTTCAATGCGTTCGATACGAAGAATTAGAATTGGAGCCGAGCCTAATTTTAGCGTGGTAAAAAGCGATGCCATTACCGAGAAACTGAAAGACAATTTAAGTTCAATCAAACTTGCCGCAACTTTTATTGCCATTATTACTTTAATTGGTGCATCTATAGGTTTAATGAATATTATGCTGGTAAGTGTTACCGAGCGCACACGTGAAATAGGCACTAGAAAAGCTTTAGGTGCCACCCCAAAAACAATCAAATTTCAATTCTTAACCGAAGCGGCTGTTATTTGTCAAATAGGTGGTTTGGGTGGAATTATTTTAGGGTTGATACTCGGCAACATCGTCGGTGTGCTAATGAAATCAGGATTCCTAATACCATGGGCTTGGATTGCTCTTGCAATCGTAGTTTGTTTTGTTGTGGGTATTATAGCTGGTTTGTATCCAGCGTCTAAAGCGGCAAAACTAGATCCTACCGAGGCTCTACGATACGAATAATCTTTAAGAGAACACCTTACTACCTACCCTTACCATATTGCTTCCAAAAGCAATGGCCAATTGGTAATCGCCACTCATTCCCATAGATAAGGTGTCAAAATTATTCTCTTCTTTTAATTTGCTGTATAAAGTCTGCAAACTTAAAAACTCTTTTTTAACTTGCTCTTGATTCTCTGTATTGCTGGCCATTCCCATCAATCCCTTTATCTTTACATTTAACAATCCTTTTGCTTGTGCAATCAAAGCTTCACATTCTGTTTCACTCAAACCAAATTTGGTCTCCTCTACTGCAATATGAACTTGCAACAAACAATCAATCGTACGTCCGTTTTTTGCCGCTTGCTGATTAACCAACGTCAATAATTCAAAACTGTCAATGCTCTGTATACAACTTATAAAAGGTGCGATATATTTTACTTTATTTGACTGCAGGTGACCAATTAAATGCCATACAATATCATCTGGTAAAGCTTCTTTCCTTTCCAATAAAGCTTGAACCCTGTTTTCTGCAAACATTCTCTGTCCAGCTGCATACGCTTTGGTAATTTCTTCAATGGTTCTGTATTTAGATACAACGATTAATTGAACATTCTGTCCAATTTCTTGTTTTAACCCTGATATGTTTTCAGCAATCATTATATTTGCAAAAGTAATGAAACAACTTGTTCTTTGCTTAATTTGTATGGCTTTCTTGCTTGGTTGCAAAGAAAAACAAGCGCGTATTGCAAACAAACCGTCATGGGTGCTTGATGAAAAGAAAATGGTCGATATCATTGTAGACCTCAGAATTGCAGATGCTGCCACCTATATAAACAGCAGTGCCCCACCAAGAAACAAAGCGAGCGATTGGAATTTTGTGATGAAAAAACACAAAGTTCAAGACAGTATTTTTAGGAAAAGCCACGATTATTACGCGGAAC
>Ga0209107_10001676_pt1 | contig 12389 bp, 6 predicted proteins | sample LakErihyJuly2011_2_FD_187460 | JGI IMG/M metagenome (GOLD analysis project Ga0209107, IMG submission 187460) | Freshwater microbial communities from dead zone in Lake Erie, Canada - CCB hypolimnion July 2011 (SPAdes) (version 2) | ecosystem: Environmental > Aquatic > Freshwater > Lentic >... | reverse complement strand
GGTTTGGTTACCGAGTAAGCAACCCCACTGAGGTCCGCCGCGCGAAGCGCGGCAAGACTGCCCCCTCGCCTATCTTTAAGAATCCGATTTAAACAAGAATCCACTTTTAACGCTTCCGATGAACTTTCTTGAATGGAACAATCATATTGCAAAACATTTTTTTAACTCTGACCATGCAGGGAAGGACATTCATTTGTTTATTACAAAACAAGAAATAATAAACCTTGTTAAAGAAAATTTTGAAGAAGAAACCGACCAAGAGATTTGGGAGGATTTTTTACGCAAGTTGAGAAACGGACTTCCGGGTTCAAGCGGATTCCCTGACATTTTTGACAAAGCAATTCATTCTTTTAACCAATGGAAAAAAGGAATAAGAGCAATAGATGGAGTTGAGCTAAAATATCCGCCATATATTTCTCATTTAGTTTTTGCGGTGTTGCCTCTCATTGAAATTCAAGGCGACTATTACGCAACAAATTATTATGACCGGCTAAAAGATTTTTTGGATGAGAATAATATTCCGCAAAACCTTAGAAACAAACTTCGTGATATTGACGAGTTATGGGCAGACCTTTCACATTGGTCAATCTATACAAAAAACGGTGAGTTGGGTTGCTTTAAAGAACTGCTGTTCACACATGAGACGAGGAAGTTTGTATATAAACCATTTTCTCAATGTGTGTTGACACCAAAGGCAATCAGAAAATTGCCGGACTTTTTTTATGCAACAGGTTTTGTTCCGAAAACATTTTATCAAGACGAATTTTTCAGACAACAATTATCCAGCAGAAATGGAATTACAATTCTTGAATTAAAAGCAAGTGTTGTTGAAATCATAAAAAAACCGGCAGATGATATCGGACAATCAATTGTTGAAACTGTAAAATCAGAATTCAACCAATGGACAGGAGAAGAACATGAGATAGTTTTAAAAGACGGAGTTGAAAAGAAGATTAGAAAGAATACAGTTGTTCCTCTTAAACTACAATTTAAAGTAAATGAAGATGGAGAAATTGTTTTTTCATACAGAGTGAAATATTCTTCTGAACCACCACCTGAATTAAAGTTTGACGAGTTTGAAGATATTTATGAAAATGAGCATTGGTCAAGAACACTCATAAGAGATTACAAAGATTCGTTTGAACTCAAAGACACTAACAACAAATGGAAAGCAGTTTTTGATTTCAAGAATATCCGCTTGTTAATTCGTGGTGGATGTTTTCAACTTGGAAATGATTTCTTTATTGAAACTGAAAAACTATCAAGAGTTGAAGGAATGTATTTGCTATGCACAAACAATATCAGTCCATCAATTCAACAATGGTGTGAAAACTGTTGCAGCGAATTCAGAAATGAAAGCACATTAATAAATGTGCCGCCAGACCATTCGCTATTTTGGTTTAAGAATCCACTTCAAAGTCATGCTGAATTTCCTCAACTAAAAGTGTATGAAAATAAAACCATTTCGTTACGAGCCGGAACAGGTTTGAAGATTGGTTATTTGACTTATCTGAATGAAATGTTGCCGGAAGTTGAAATAACAAATGCTGACGGGAATGAGAATGTTTACATTCAATACGAAGATGAAAACGAAAAAATATTTTTGCAGAAGCATTCAAGTATTGGCGGCATTTGGTTGTTACCCCAAAACATTACCCTCAATAAAAATTTCTACATACAAATTGAAAACGGATTTATTGAAGGTGTTAGACGGACATATAAAATTGATGATGCTTCAAGCAAAATTTTGAGCAATGATAATTTGCCAAAGCGAAACAAATTCAATGCTGTAATTGAAAGTGCGTCAGAATTTATTCAGGGAAATAAAATTCAGCATTTAGGAACAATCAATACAATAGTTGACCAACAATCTTTCATTTCAAATATCAAAGCGACAATTCAACAAGAAGCAAATTTGAATTTCAAAGACAGCACACTTTTAAAATGGTTGGTTGGAATTAAAGAGTGTGATTCAAAAAAATACAATGAGGCATATGAAACCATCTTGCACGAAACATTTGAAGGAGAACAATTGAGAGTTCAAGAGAGAAGAAAATCTTCAATAAATATTTTGGATTATTTGGGTTATGTGGACTTTAATTATTCAGACGATAAAATTTTCACACTACCGCCAAAACTAATTTTAATCCCAAGTGGCAGAGGGTTAAAAGCACTTTTGATTGGAGGAAGAGACGAAAAAATGGTTAATGAAATGATTGTGTATTGCTCAAAGAGCAATAACACAATTGCCATTTCTTTAAAAAAACAGAGTGAGAAAAATCTTCAAATGCTCATTCCTGATTCCATCATTTTTGAATCCAACAACAAAAAAGAATTTGAAAATCTTGCAAAACATTTTCAGATTGAGTTTGATGAATGGTATATTTTGAAACTGAAAAACTTTCTTCCGACATTGAGCCAGTATGAGCAATTCACAATAAGCAAAGGCAGTTCGGAGTCATGGGAAAAATTTGGCTTAGAGAAAAAAGTATTCCGAAAAGAAAGTTTAAAGTTTGAATTGGTTAATGGCTATGACAAAGAATATTCGCTTACTGAATGCAGACCGAGTTACATTCCTGAATTTGCGTTGTGGATTAAACAATCGTATTACACCATTGATAAAAATTGGGGAAAGTATTTGTTCATCAATAATTGTTCAGAGAAAGTGAGAGGTTACGGACAAGGAAATTTCTTTGCAAAACCAGAAGAAATATTTTGTAATGCAAACAACCTTGCAATTCCAGCTTCGCTTCCATTGCCAAAATTATTCTCACGAATAATTTTGCAGATAAGCGGAGAAGCACCGGACTTTAGGCAGATGAATTTGAAAGGGAAAAATGTATGGTATAATGTTTACCGGAATATTCCTTCACTCTTTACCGAGAATTTTTTCCGGTTTATTTTAAACATGAATATTGAAACAACAACTCAAGCAATATGAAAGACCCTATCGGTTCATTTGAAACCATCAAAGACAATTTCATTCGGTATGTTGAAACCGCATTCGGAACAAAGTTTCCGGGACTTGAAAAAGAACGAAATGATTTACTCAACTACGACAAAGTTCTTTACCGTAAACCGTGGATTGAACCTTTGCCGGATTACATCACAAGCGGAAAGTTAATTGACGACTTAAAGCCAGATGATTTAGGAAATGCTTTGGACGAAGATGAAGCAAAAGTTTTTAAAGAACTTGTAAAGCAAGGTTTATTTCCTGCAAATGTGCGAATGCACTTGCATCAAACGAAGATGTTAAAAGTAGCATTGGAAGGCAATAATTGCATCATCACATCAGGAACAGGTTCAGGAAAAACAGAATCATTTTTACTTCCATTATTTGCACAACTTTCAAAAGAATTTTCTCATTGGAAAAACACAAATCAAAAATCATTAGCAGTTGATTCATGGTGGAAAGATGGAATTGGTTTGACACCAAAAAATATTGTTGATACAGCCAACCAATGTTTAAGTCCGGCAGCAAGTCAAAGAAACCATGATGTTAGGAAAGCCGGAGTAAGAGCATTGATTCTTTATCCGATGAATGCTTTGGTAGAAGACCAAATGAGCAGATTGAGAAAGGCACTTGATTCAGACGACACCAGAAATTGGTTTGACGAAAATGCAAACGGAAATAAAATTTATTTTGGAAGATACAACGGCACTTCTCCAATTGCCGGAGACCTTTTCAAAGTAGATGGAAAGAGAAACGACAGTAAGATAAACAAACTCAAAGATGAGTTAAAGGATTTAGACAAGGCATTCAACAAAGTTTCAGAATACATCCGAACAGAATTACCAAAAGAAGAAGAATTCAAAAAACTTTCTGCTGAAAAGAAAACTGAAAAAATAAAAGAACTGAAATCATTTTTTCAGCGGCTTGACAACAGCGCAGAAATGCGTTGCAGATTTGATATGCAACTTGCACCGCCTGATATTCTCATTACCAATTTCTCAATGTTGAGCATCATGTTAATGAGAGCAGTTGATTCAGGAATATTTGAAGAAACAAGAAGTTGGTTGGAGTGCGAGGATTTATCTGAGAAAGAAAAGGAAGCAGAAAGACCAAACAGAATATTTCATTTAATCATTGACGAGTTACACCTGTATAGAGGCACACAAGGCACAGAGGTTGCATACTTACTCAAACTTGTGCTTGACCGTTTAGGACTGCATCCACAGCATCCACAGTTGCGAATACTTGCATCAAGTGCATCCATAGTTGCGGATGATTCCAAAGAAGGAAAAAAGAGCAAAGAGTTTCTTGAAGATTTTTTCGGAGTTGATTGGAATGAAAAGCCTTTCAAAATAATTGAAGGAAAAAACAATCCAGTTGCAGAAGTTCCAACAAACGAAAAGAAACTTCCAATAAATCCATTCAAAGAAGTTGCCTTGAAATATTCAGCAGCGAAAGAAAATATTTTAAATCCTGATTTCATTTCTGCTTGCGAACAAGCAGCAACAGAAATTGCAACTGCTTTTAAAATTCCACAACAAGGAAATGGAGTTGAAAAATTTCTGACAGTTATTACACACCCAATTTTCCTTTTGAAAGAAAGATTGTTTTCGCCATGCAAAAATTATCAAGCAGTTTGTTCATTGAAAGCGGACGGTGATGATTCAGATGAAATATATTTTGCTGAAACAATTTTTGAGCAACCAAAAACGCAAGACGATTTACAAGATGCTTTGAGAGGGTTGCTAATTGCAAGAGCATTGCTTGACGAAAAAGAATTTGCAGATAAAATAAAAATCCCCGATGAAAGAAAATTGCCACGATTCAGGTTTCACTATTTTTTTAGAAACATTGAAGGAGTTTGGGCATCTGTAAACCCCGATGATATTGATAACAAAGCCGGATATAATGATGATGAAAGAACAGCCGGAAAACTTTATTCAACTACAAAAATCAATTCTGAAAAAGGAAATAGAATTTTAGAATTGCTCTATTGTGATAATTGCGGAACAACTTTTTTTGGTGGAAGCAGGTCAATTGGTAAGAAGGGAAATTGGGAGTTGTTGCCATTAAGCCCGAAGATTGAAGGCATACCGGAAAAGACACCGGGCAAATTGGTTGACAAAAGAACTTATCAAGAGTATGGAATTTTTTGGGCACAAGGCAAACAGAAATTTACAAAGCACACACAGCGTTACGGCAGAAATGCCGGACAGGAAGCAGACAATTGGAATGACCAAACTTTAGTCAACGCAACTGACACTCGTGATTACATTGCTCAATGGATTCCAGCAATACTAAATGTAAAGTCAGGTGATGTTGACACAGGAAATAAAAACGACAAGGAAACTCCACAAGATTGGATTAGCGGAAGAATGTTTTACATCTTCCAAAATGGTAATGATGTAGCAAATGAATTGTGGCTTACTCAAAACTTAGCACACGAAACACATTACGCACTTCCTTGTGTGTGTCCGTGTTGCGGAACTGATTACTCTGAAAAGAAAAGTAGGAAAACAACTTTGCGTGCATTCAGAACAGGTTTCGCCAAGACCAGTCAAATTTTTGCAAAGGAGTTGATGTTGCAACTGCCGGACAAAGTTGATGAAAGAAAATTGGTTGTGTTTTCTGATAGTCGTGAAGATGCTGCACAAGTAGCAAACGGAATTGAGAGAAATCATTTTACCGATTTGCTTAGAGAAACTTTACTCTACGAACTTCACAGAAATATTTTAAAGAAGAACGAACTTGTAATTGCATTTGACAACGCTGATGAAAACACAAAACAAAAATTTAAAAGAGAGGAGCCAGCTATTTATGATGAAGTAAATACGCTTATCTACAATTCCAATTCTCCAAACCAACAGGACAAGGCAAAAGCATTGGATAAAATAAATCAGTTCAGAAGTAAATCAATAAATGTTCGTGAACTTGTTGACCAATCTCCTTCTTTCAATCTTGCTCCCATTGTAAAAAATCTTGCCAAACTTGGAGTGAACCCCGGAGGTTTGAATATTTCTATCAGACAAAAGGAAATTGCAAACGGTGTTTGGGTTGATTGGTATAACTTGATTGACTTCTTACAAGAGCCACTTTGGAAAGCACAAGCAAACTTGAATTCCTTCATTCAGGAAATCAGAAACAATTCTTTTGATGAATTATCTCAAATGTTTTTCGGACAATTGTTTTACTCATTTGAATCTTCCGGTTTTGGTTATCTCTCAATCAATCCAAGCAGTTCTCAAATAAATCATTTTGCAGGAGTATTAAACATTCGTCCGACTTTATTCCTTGACATTGTAAATAGCTCAATCAGAATTTTAGGAGACAAATACAAACACAACTATTCAGATTTTCCAAACAGAAATCCTTTCACAAGTTTTGATTCATTACCGCCAGCACTTAAAAGATGGATAAAGAATGTGGCTGCAAAAAACATTCTTAACCCTGATGATTTGGGAAGTGCAATTTTTGAAACACTTCATGGTTCAGGAGTTTTAGATTCTCAAAGAGGTTTAATGATTGAGAGCTTGTTTATCAAAGTTTCAGAGGAAGAAAATCAAATTTGGAAAGGCACACTTGTAAATCGACCACACCTACACACATCAGGCGGCATTTGCACATTTGCGGGAACTACAAGAGACGATATTGTTTCAACTGCATTGACATTATCAAATGAGAATTGCAAAACTGTTTGGGAGAAAAATTATTTAGCGTTCAATGCAATCACAGAACAACGCAAACCAATTCGTTTGCATTGCGAAGAACTCACAGGACAAACAGACGACCAGTTTGAAAGGCAAAGGCATTTTAGAAATATCATTTTGCCAAGTGAAGGAAACAGAGATGTAAAAACGATTGACTTGTTAAGCGTAACAACAACACTTGAAGTTGGTGTTGACATTGGAGCACTGCAAGCAGTGATGTTGGGAAATATGCCACCGCAAAGATTTAACTACCAACAACGAGTTGGTAGAGCAGGACGAAGAGGACAAGCATATTCAGTGATACTTACTTTTTGTAGAGGTAGAAGTCATGACGAATTCTATTTTGCAAATCCTCACAAGATTACAAATGATGCACCGCCTACTCCATTTCTTACAATGAATCAAGACCGGATTTTTAAACGGCTACTTGCAAAAGAAATTTTCAGGAAAGCATACACACAAACGCCAATCAATATTTCCAATGATGGCAAATCAAGTATTCACGGAGAGTTTGGAACAATCGGTGGGGAGGCACAAACAAATTGGTTGATTTACAAACCACAAATAATTAGTTGGATTACTAACTACAAAACTGAAGTTGTAAAAACAGTTGATGCTTTAATTACACCGGAACTAAAAGAGCAGCGTGAAGAATTTATCAATTGGGTTTGTGATATTGAAACGAAAAACGGATTGATAAAAAAATCTCAAAGCGTAATTGACAACAGAGAAATTTCTTCTGATGATGTTTCTCAAAAATTAGCAGAAGGTGGAATTCTTCCAATGTTTGGAATGCCAACGACTGTAAAAAATTTGTATCACGGGATCAACAAACAGTTTGAACCACTTTTGATTGACAGAGATCAAGCAATGGCAATTTATGAATTTGCTCCGGGTGCACAGAAAACAAAGGACAAAGCAATCCATACAGTAATTGGTTTCACTTCTGAATTTTCAGACAAGCTTTCACAATACGGAAGTCCAAACTTTGATGGAAGTCCATTCTACATAAACAAGTGGATGACCAGATGTAAAACGTGCGGCACATTCAGAACTTACGAGAAAGAAGAAGATTTTCAAGGCAGAGAATTAGTTTGTTTGGATTGTGGCGAAGATGAATCCAATTACCAAAAACCAGTTTTACTTAAAGCACCGAAAGCATACAGAACAAATCTTGCACAGGGAAATGATTCAAAAGAAGATTCACTTATTCTTTTATCAAGACCGCCAATTTTTGCAGAGTCAAGCAAAGAAGATGATAACAAAACGGAAACGGAAAAAATAAAAAACGCTAACATTTCAATTACTGACCGTGATGTTACTTGGCGAGTAAACACAAATGCTGATAATTATTTCGTAGGCAAGCGATACAACATTGTAAACAAATATCCTTTCGGACAGCGAATAGGATATAGATTCAAAGAGCAATGGTTATTGAATGATTTATCAAGTCGTTATTTTGATAATAACGGTTACTCAATGGAACCATTTCCTATTGCAGATTCAGAAGAAGAAGCAATTGCTTTAGCGAGTAATAAGAAAACGGAAATTTTAAGATTGGCACCGGCATCAGTTCCACCGGAGCTCAATTTAAATATGGTTTCAAATGAAAATGATTTGCCTCACATACGAGCACAATCTTACGGAGTGCGTTCAGGTTATTATTCAGCAGCGTTTTTACTTCAAAGAATTATCGCAGACAAACTTGATGTTGACCCAACTGAAATTGAGATTGCGGATATTTCAAGAAAGGCATTGAATGATGATACAGAAAGATTTGTTGCAGAAATAATTTTGACAGATGAATTGCCAAATGGATCAGGTTTCGTAAGACACTTGTATAAAAACTTTGAGACTATTCTTTCAGATGCAATTTCACCACCCGATGAAAAAGTTTACCTGAAAAAGATTCATTCCGATTCTCATTCAGGTTCATGCTTTGATTCTTGTTACGAATGTTTAAAAGTTTACAGGAACATGAATTACCACAGTTTGCTTGATTGGAGATTAGCACTTTCAATGATGCGAATGATGCACGATGAAAAATTTGTTTGTGGTGCAGATAAAAATTTTGACTTTGTTGAATTGAGAGGTTGGCTTGACAACGCAATCAGTTTAAGAGATTCTTTTGTTCAAAGTTTCGGCTACACTCACAAGGAAGAAGTGAACGGACTTCCAATAATTAAATGGGGAGCAGACAAGAATAATATCATTGCTATTGTTCACCCGTTTTGGAATGTTGCTAATTTGAATTACGATGAAAATTGGTTGGCAAAAACAATTACAGCATTAAGAAAATATGTTGCTGCTTCCGGTGGTTCGTTGAGCATTATTGATTCTTTCAATTTGCACAGGAGACCGGGTTGGTGTTATGAAAAATTAGTTATCAGATAATGAATCAAGTTGGCAAAATAAACTTCAAGAAAATCCCAAGGATTTCTCCAAGCCAATTTTATTCTATGAAAAATTGTGCTTACAAATCTTTATTGGCAGAAGCGATGAATAAAAAAGCATTGCTTCCGGTTTCTGCTAATGCCTATTACGGAACAGTGTTACATAAAATGCTTGAGTTGATTTCAAAAGGACAAATCAAAAACGAAGATGATTTCAATTCTACTTTTCAAGAGCAAATAAAATTGATGGAAGAAAAGTTAATTGCTGATGGTTATGATTTTTTCGTTCCACTTCAAAAGAAGGTGAAAGATTTTATCATGAAAAAGATTTTGCTCAAAGACCATTTGCGAATTGTTTCAGAAAGACCGCCAAGAGCAAGCAACACAAAGTTTCATTCTGAACAATGGTATGAATCAAAAGACAAATTGATTGGTGGAAAAATTGATTTAGTAATTGAAACGGAACAAGAAACTGAAATACTTGATTTCAAAACCGGAGCAATAACGCAAGATGTGTTGGATGATGATGGAGAAGTTAGTTCAGAAGTGAAAGCAGAATACAAAGAGCAACTAAAACTTTACGCTTATTTGTATTTTGAAAACACTGGCAAGTTTCCAACTCAATTAAGTTTGGTTGATTTAGCGAAACAAAAGTTTACAGTTGACTTTTCAGTGAACGAATGCAATGCCATCTTTGAAGAAGCAAAATCGTTATTGAATTCAATAAATGATTGTATTGACAAAGGAACATTCACAGCAAACCCAACAGAAGCAAATTGTAGGTATTGTTTATACAGACCGGCTTGTTCCTTTTATTTGAAACATATTGAAACAGACAATTCATTCAATGATGTTTCAGGTTCAGTTCAAAATGTTGTGAAGTTTCAAAATGGAAATGTGAGTTTGTATTTGAAATCGGGAGGCAAAATGATTACCGTTTCAAATTTGCCATCTGAAAAGTTTGATGAATTAAATAACAGCAAAAACAAAAAGGTAAATGTGTTCAATCTAAAAAGAGAACCAAGAGAGTTTTTCTACTCTGCAATAAAGACGACAATAGTTTATGAGTAAACATCACGAAAATAAAATTCCAATTCTTTCTTTCTACTCCGGTGGTGGATTTTTAGATATGGGTTTTGAACAAGCAGGGTTTGAAACTGTTTGGACAAATGAAGTTGATGCAGTGTTTGCAAAACTTCATGCAGCCGGAATTACTTCATGGAGAAAATCAAGAGGCAACGGAATCAAAGCGGAAATTTTCAATACAAAATCAATTACAGAAGTTTCATCAAAAGAAATTTTATCAGAAGCATTTCCAGATGGAAAGCCGGAACACTTTGGAATAATTGGTGGCCCACCTTGTCAGGATTTTAGTATGAACGGAAGTTTGAAAGGTTTTGAAGGCGACAGAGGAAAACTCACAACACTTTACTTTGATAAAATTTTAGAATTGAAGCCAACATTTTTTGTAATGGAAAATGTAACCGGCTTGACAAAGCGAAAAGAAACAAAAGAATTTTTGCAGACGCTTTTGAAACGGGTTGAGAAAGTATATTTCGTTGACCACGAAAAATTAAATGCTTTGGAGTTTGGCGTTCCTCAATACAGAGAACGAATTTTCTTTGTTGGAATTAAGAAAACAAAACTTGATTCAAAAATTGTTAATCAAAGTCTTTTCGGGAAATGGTTTCCTTTTCCGGTAGATAAAAAATATAAAGATGCAGCGACCAAATACACTTGGGCAACACCAGTTTCTTTTGGCAAGAGTTTGACAAAGCCAAAAGATTTACCTCTTGAATTGTGTGTTGAGAGTTGCTTAGTTGCACCGAGAGAAATAAATTCAACAGCAAACGCAAACGAGTTTTTCAATTTGTATGTAACAGAAAAAGCATTGGTTGCAATTGACGAAGGTGAAACAAACAGACCATCATTCAAACGGCTTCACCGTTTCAAATACAGCCCAACAGCTTGTTATGGAAACAACGAAGTTCACTTACATCCATACAGACACAGGCGTTTGTCAGTCCGTGAGACATTGAGAATTCAAGGAGTGCCGGACACTTATGTTTTACCGGCAGAGTTGCCACTATCAAAAAAATTTAAGATGATTGGAAACGGAGTTCCAGTTCCATTAGCAAAAGCAGTTGCAGTGGCTCTAAAAACATTTATTGAAGACAATGACGTAATCAAATGAAAAGCCAACACACAAAAGCACACACATTTGCAAGCCGCACAAGCCCTAACACAGACCAAAGCTTGCAAAAGAGTGTGCTTTTCTCCCACCCAAGAAGAAATTCAATTTATTTTTCTCCCGCCCTTCGGTGTTTTAATTTTTTTGCAACCGCACAGCAACCCACGACAACCGAGTATTTAGACAGGACAAAGCAAGACCCAGACCGACTGCAGTATGACGCAGACAAAGAAGCACGAACCGGTAACAGCGGGTTTAAGAAATTGGCGGTTCAGTGGTTAATTGAAGTTCAGTTTTTCAATCAAACTTTTGTGCTGGCAGACAGTTTTGTGCTCCGAAATCGCCAACTTCTTAAACCCGCAAAACGTTATGGGCAAGTTTAAAATCGACTCAAGTGAGCAGGATGGCATGATAATCCCCTTTCCCCTATTTGACAGTTCTTTACTAGTGACTGTCTAGCAATGGCTTTGCTGAAATCTTTAATTTGATAACAAATTCTTTAGTTGACAACTTAATTTCATTAAAGTAGGTCTGAGGGATCAAGATGTTAATCCTCAACCAAAAAATTCTTAAATAATGAATCGGCCCATGTCTCCCATCTTTAAATCCGTTCTAAATGCTTTAATGAGTAAATCAGAAGAACCAATTCGGGACGTATTCTTCGATGAAAGAGACCAAAAGCAACTTGAAAATATTTTAGCCGAGAAGTCAATAACCCTAACACGTCTAGGCCAAGCGATGAACTTCTATCCAGGCAGTAAGGGAGGCGGATGCCATGAGATAGCATTTTTTGTTAGTCTCAAAGACCAACCTAATCGAGCGCGTCTTAAACTTCGCAAGTACTTGTCCTTCGACGAAACCCTCAAGACAGTAGTTCGTCATTGCCAAGGCACATGCCGACACATGACGAGGCATATAGGTATAATAACTGACAGCATTGACAATGAGGCACTTAGTTTTTGGCGTAGTAATCTTCGGGAGATTATAAATGATAATATTGAAGTTGAGTTCTACCTAGTGATAGCAGACCAAACGATTCGCATAGATATTACCAAGCCATAGCACAAGCAAAAATGATTAACGCCTTAATTATACTCGAAAATGCCAGATGAGGAGTTATTCGCAGTCAATGCAGATAACCTATT
>Ga0209107_10001675_pt1 | contig 12396 bp, 9 predicted proteins | sample LakErihyJuly2011_2_FD_187460 | JGI IMG/M metagenome (GOLD analysis project Ga0209107, IMG submission 187460) | Freshwater microbial communities from dead zone in Lake Erie, Canada - CCB hypolimnion July 2011 (SPAdes) (version 2) | ecosystem: Environmental > Aquatic > Freshwater > Lentic >... | reverse complement strand
GGTTTGCCAGCCCGGCGTCCGCGGGTAAGGTTTCCCGGTCGGCCCAAGTGGTGGAATGGCATACACAGCAGACTTAAAATCTGTCGCCGCAAGGCTTACCGGTTCGAGCCCGGTCTTGGGCACGACGTTCAGCCCTTCAGCGAGAACGGCGTGAAGTCGGTGGCCGAATCGTCGGCGTCCACGCCCTCGGCGCGCTTGAGCCGCTCGCAGACCACGTAGGTCACGGGGGTCATCACCGCCTCGACGAGCACCTTGAAGGCCCAGTTGGCGGCCATCACCTTGAGTAAGGTCGCCCCGGTCCAGATCCCGGCGAACGCCAGCGGGTAGAAGATCAGGCTGTCGACCGCCTGGCCCACGATCGTGGAGCCGATGAAGCGGAGCCAGGCGTGGCGGCCTCGAGTCCGCACCTTCAGTTTCGCGAGCACGTAGGAGTTGAGGAAATCGCCGACGCAGAAGGCGAGGATGGAGCCCAGCGCGATGCGCCAGCCGCCGCCGAAGCAGAGCTGCAGGGCGGGCTGGAGCTGGGCGCTGAAAGGTTCGGCCGGGCTGGCGGGCAAGGTCAGCACGACCCAGGTCATCACCGTGGCGAAGAGCATCGCCGCGAAGCCGGCCCAGATGACGCGGCGCGCGAGGGCGTACCCGTAGACTTCCGTCAGGATGTCGCCGAAGATGTAGGAGAGGGGGAAGAAGAGGTTGCCGGCGCCGAACTGCGTCGGCCCGAGCAGCGGCAAGTCCAGCATCACGACCTTCGCGGGCCCGATGAGGTTGGAGCAAAGCAGCACGGCCACGAAGGCCCCGAGGATTAGGTCGTAGTAGCGGAAGCCGCGGTGCATGGGACGGAATCTGGAGGGAACGGGCGGGGACGCCAGCCGGGTCGGCGGAATCTCCCGCTCAGAGCGCGGTGCCCTTGGCCACGGCCAATTCGCGCAGTTCCTGCAGGGGACGCTCGTAGGCCTTCAGGGCATCGAGGTAGTCGGCGTTCTGCTTGCGGGCCGCCTCCAAGGTCGGCTCGGCCTTGAGCCGGGTGGCCTCAGCCTTGGCCTGGGCGGCGGCAGCGAGTTCCTCCTCGCGGGCGATGAGCGTGGCGGTGGCGGTGATCCCGGCCTCCAGCTGCACGTAGGTGTTCAGGTCGGCGCCGGCCGCGGCCGTGGGGTCGTGCAGCAAAGTCGATAATTTCTCCTTCAGCGCGGCGTGCTTCTGGCGGAGTCCGGCGAGCCGCTCCGCGGCGGTCTGGGCGAGGGCATCCGATTGGCGCAGTTTCGCCTCGGTCAGCGACTTCTCCGTGAGCGTCCGGCGCAGTCCGAGGTAGAGTTCGCGGGTCTTGACGTAATTGGCCTCGCCCAGCAGCTTCGTCACGGTCGGCTTGAGTTCTTCCGGCAGTAGGTAGCCCTTCCCGTCGATGCGGACCTTGATCTTGCCCGCCGGCTGCGCATAGACCGTCGGGGGCAAGGCCGGCAAAGGCGTCACCTCCGTCGGAGCGGCCATCGCGAGGATGGTCGCCGACAGTAGGGCAAGGAGGGCGGGGCGGGCCTTCACGCCTCCATCCCTAGGCCTCTTGGTTGTCTCGTCAATGGTGGCTTGGCGTCGCCCGGAAGCCTGTGAGCCTTGGACGGCCGCGGAAAAGCGGGCGGTCGGTTAGGGTTTCCGCCGCGGGCGGGCGGGCGCCGGGGGCGTGACGGGGTCGCGTCGGCGCCGCTGGGCTACGTGGTGCCGGATCATGGCCTCGACCTGGGGGCGGAGCATCTCGCCGCCCGTGTCGGCCAGCCAGAGCTTCACCATCCCGGCGTAAAGGCAGAGGGTCTCGAGGGCCGAGAGGCGGGGATCCAGCCCGGGTTCGGTCAGGCCTTGCGCCGCCGCCTGCGCATAGAGTTCCCGGAGTTCCGACGCGAAAGCCCCGCCGGCCTTCATCAGTTCCGTCCGGACCGGGGCGAGCTCGTCCACATATTCGCATTTCCACAGCATGACCTCGTACGTCTGGCGCGCCGCCGCGTCCCCGCGGAGGCGGCGAACCGCCTCGAGTAGGGTCGTCTCCAGCCGGCGCAGCGCGTCGCCCGAGCCCGGCGGCCCCAGCCGCAGCAAGGTGCCCGTGTCGGCGCGGACCGCTCGGAAGAGGTCGGCCTTGTTGCGGAAATGCCAGTAGACCGCGCCGCGGGTCACCCCTGCTTCCTGCGCGACCTCCTCCAAGGAGGTGTTCGTGACGCCCGCGCGGCTAAAGACCTGCCGCGCGGATTCGACGATCCGGTGACGGGTGAGGGCGGCCTCCGCTTTCGTCTTGCGAGCCATGGTGCAATAAATAGATTTACATACATGATTGTATGTAAATCTCGCCCTGTCGAGGCACTACTGCTCGGCCTCGGTCTCCTGGGGCTCGTCGCCTGCGGCGATGGCCAGCCGCCGGCGCCCCCTCCGCCCTTGCCGGTGGGCTTGCTGAGCGCCCAGGTCCAGCCCTACCCGCAGAACGCCGAACTGACCGCGCAGGTCGAAGGCACCCGCGAGGTCGAGATCCGCGCCCGCGTCGCGGGTATCCTGCTCGCCCAGTCTTACCAGGAGGGCGCCGCGGTGAAGGCCGGCGAACTACTGTTCCGAATCGATCCGGCTCCCTATGAGATCGCGGTGGCGTTGGCCAAGGCCCAGCTCGCGCAGGAGCAGGCCCGCGCCGACCAGGCCGCGGCCGAAGCCGCCCGCCAGGGTAAGTTGCTCGCCGAGCGGGCGACCAGCGCCAAGGAGGCGGCTGACGCCCGGTCCGCCGAGGCGGCCGCGAGCGCGGCCCGCGACATCGCCGCGGCGAAGGTCCGCTCGGCCGAGCTCGACCTGTCCTACTGCGAAGTCCGCGCCCCGATCGCGGGCTTCACGGGGCGCCTCGCCCGTTCCGAAGGCTCCCTGGTCGCGCCGGGCGCGGACAGCCTGCTCACGACCGTCGTGCAGCGCGAGCAGGTCTGGGTGCGTTTCGGCCTCTCCGAGCAGGACTTCCAGCGGCTCTTCGCCGGTGACGCCGCTGCGGCGTCCGCCGCACGGGTCGAGGTCCTCGATGCCGCGGGCCAGCCCCTGCCGCTCGTCGGTAAGGTCAACTTCGTGGCCGCCCAGGTGGAGTCCCGTCTCGGGACCATCCAGATGCGGGCCGAGTTCCCCAACGGGGGCGGCGCCCTCCTGCCGGGGCAGTTCACGCGCGTGCGCCTCGCCGGCCGGCCGCTGCCGGCCGCCGTCGTCGTGCCGACCTCGTGCCTCCTGCAGTCGGCCCAAGGGCGCTTCGTCTACGTGCTGGGCGACGGTAACGTCGCCCAGGTCCGCCCGGTCCAGCTCGCCTTCGTCAACGGTCCGCAGGCCGTGCTCCTCGGCGGGCTCAAGTCCGGCGAGCGCATCGTGCTCGACAACCTCGTGAAGGTCCGGCCCGGCGCCCCGCTGGTCCCGCGCGCCCCCGCCGCCAAGTAAGCGCCGTCGATGTCCTGGGAATTCTTCATCCGGCGGCCGATCTTCGGCACCGTGCTCTCGCTGGTCGTCGTCATGGCCGGCCTGATGGCCTTCCGGCTCTTGCCGGTCTCCCAGTACCCGCAGATCGCCCCGCCGACCGCCACCATCGCGATCTCTTACCCCGGCGCCTCGGCCGAGACCCTGATGCGCACGGTCGCCGCCCCGATCGAGGACGAGATCAACGGCACGGATAACCTACTGTATTATTCGTCGACCTCCTCGTCGAACGGCCTGCTCACCATCACCGTGACCTTCGAGCCGGGCTCCGACCCGGACCTGGCCGTGATCAACCTCACGAACCGCGTGAAGGTCGCCGAGCCGCGCCTGCCGGATGAGGCCCGCCGGCTGGGGATCGTGGTCAAGAAGCGCTCGAACGACATCCTGATGTCCGTCTCCGTCATCTCGAAGGACGGCAGCCGCGACTCCGTGTTCCTGAGCAACTTCGCCGCGGTGAACGTGGTCGAGGAGATCAAGCGCGTGCCCGGCGTCAGCGATGCGGGCATCTTCGGCGCGCGCGACTACTCCATGCGCGTCTGGCTGCGCCCCGACAAGATGGCCCAGCTCGGGGTGACCCCGGGCGACGTGGCCCGCGCCATCCGCACCAGCAACAACCAATACGCCGCCGGCCGCCTCGGCCAGGAGCCGACCGTCGCCGGCCAGTCCTTGGTGATGCCGATCATCACCCCCAGCCGCCTCGCCACCCCGGAGCAGTTCGGCAATATCCTGCTGCGGGCCGACGGGGCCGCCGGCGTCCTGCGCCTGCGCGACGTCGCCACGGTCGAGCTCGGCGCGCAGAGCTACGAGCAGCAGGCCACGCTCGACGGCCGGACGGCCGTGGGCATCCGCATCTTCCTCGCCCCTGGCGCCAACGCCCTCGACGTGGCCCAGGCCGTCAAGGACCGGGTCGCCCAACTGTCGCGCCGCTTCCCCTCGGGCGTCGACTACGACGTCCCGTTCGATACCACGCGCTTCGTGGCCGCCTCCATCCGCGAGGTGGAACACACGCTCTTCGAGGCCGGAATCTTGGTCGTCCTCGTGGTCTTCCTCTTCCTCGGCAGCTGGCGGGCGACGCTGATCCCAATGATCGCCGTCCCGGTCTCGCTGATCGGTACCTTCGCCGGCCTCTGGCTCTTCGGCTTCGGCATCAACACGCTGACGCTCTTCGCCATGGTGATCGCCATCGGCATCGTGGTCGACGACGCGATCGTCGTGCTCGAGAACGTGGAGCGCCTGATGGAGGAGAAGGGGTTATCGCCCTTCGACGCCGCCCTCGCCTCGGTCCATGAGGTCTCCGGCGCGATCGTCGCGATCGTGCTGGTGCTCGTGTCCGTCTTCCTGCCCGTCGCCTTCCTCGGCGGCATCGCCGGCACCCTCTACCGGCAGTTCGCAGTGACCGTGTCGATCGCCGTGATCATCTCGGGCTTCGTCGCCCTGACGCTCACGCCCGCCCTCTGCGCCGCGATCCTGCGGCCCCGCGCCCAGGGGGCCACGACCGGTTTCCTCGGTTGGTTCGAGCGTCGGTTCAAGGCCCTCGCCGACTGGCATGGCCGCGCCGTCCAGTGGCTGCTGGACCACCCGCGCTCGGCGGGCGGCCTGTTCCTCGCCATCCTCGCCGCCAACGTCGCGCTCCTCTGGGAGCGCCCCCGCGGCTTCCTGCCGGCCGAGGACCAAGGGTACGTCCTCGGCATGGTGACGTTGCCCGACGGCGCCAGCGTCACGCGTACGCGGGCCTACATGGCGGACATCGTGCCGGCCCTGCTCAAGACGCCGGCCGAGGCCCCCGCGGTCCTCCATGCCTTCGCCATCAGCGGCTTCGACCTCATCGGCGGCGGGGAGAAGACGAACGCGGGCACGATCTTCCTCCCGCTCAAGGACTGGTCCGAGCGCTCGGTCGGGGCGGAGCAGCTGACGGGCCGGCTCATGGCGGCCACCGCGCCGTACCCGCAGGGGATGTGCTTCGTGGTCAACCCGCCGCCCATCCGCGGCATCGGCACCGCCGGCGGCTTCGAGTTCTTCCTCCAGGCGCGCGACGACGACAACCCGGTGCGCCTCGGTCAGGTGGCGGACGAGTTCATGGCCGCCCTCGGCGCCGCCCGCGGCCGCGACGGCAAGCCCCTCATCGTCGGCCTGCGTTCCTTCCTGCGCACGAGCGTGCCGCAGTACGTGGCCGACGTCGACGAGGCGCGGGCGATGAGCCTCGGCGTGCCGCTGCCCGATATCTACGAGGCGCTGCAGGCGACGATCGGCGCGGCCTACGTGAACGACTTCAACCGCTCCGGCCGGACCTACCGCGTGCTGATGCAGGCGGAGCCTTCGGAGCGCATGGACCCGGCCGACGTGGGGCGTATCCATGTCCGCGCGGCCGACGGTAAGATGATCCCACTGTCCAGCCTAGTGCGGATCAAGGCCTCCTCGGGACCGGAGCAGGTCGAGCGCTACAACGGCTTCGTCGCCGCCCGCGTGCTCGGCGCCGGCGGGCCGGGCGTGAGCTCCAGCGAGGCCCTGCGCATCGTCGAGGAGCTCGCCGAACGGACCTTGCCGGAGGGCTACGAGCTGGATTGGACCGCGCAGGCGCTGCAGGAGAAGCGTTCGGCCACCTCCGCGCTGCCCGCGTTCCTCATGGCGCTGACGATGGTCTTCCTGATCCTCGCGGCGCTCTACGAGAAGTGGTCGCTGCCCGTGGGCGTGATCCTGACGGTGCCGTTCGCCCTCCTGGGCGCGCTCATCGCGATCGCGGTGCGCGGGATTCCGAACGACCTTTATTTCCAGATCGGCCTGGTCACCCTCATCGGTCTGGCCGCGAAGAACGCCATCCTGATCGTCGAGTTCGCCGTCAAGGCGCGCGACGCGGGGCGTTCCGCCGCGGAGGCGGCAGTCGAGGCCGCGCGCATCCGTTTCCGCCCGCTGGTCATGACGTCGATGGCCTTCGTGCTCGGCGTGGTCCCGCTGGTCTTCGCGGTCGGCGCCGGCGCCGGCGCCCGCCGCTCCATGGGCACCGGCGTCTTCGGCGGCATGCTCCTCGACACTTTCGTGGCCACGCTCTTCATCCCCTTGTTCTTCAAGCTGCTTACCGGCGACCGGAAGGAGCCCCGCGCATGAGCTCCCGCGCCTTGTTCCGCGTCCTCCCGTGGACCGTCCTCCTCGCCGGCTGCGCGGTCGGCCCCGATTATGTACGCCCGGAGTCCGGGTTACCCGCCGCCTTCGCCGAGGGCGCCGGCGCGCCGGACCGCGGCGGCCTCGCCGCCGATTGGTGGCAGGGCTTCGGCGAGCCCGAACTCAACCGACTGGTAGGTCGGGCGCTGGCCGCCAACACCGATATCCAGGCGGCCGTCGCCCGGTGGGAGGAGGCCGACGCCCAGTTGGCGGACGTGGCCGGCGCGGGAGTGCCCGCCATCGACGCGACCGGCGAAGCCGATCGCTTCAAGGTCAGCAGCGGCACCTTCCTGCCGGTCGGCGGTAACGCCCCGGGCCGTAATCGGCGGATCCAGCGCGCCGGACTGGTCACCTCGTTCGAACTCGATTTCTGGGGCCGGCTGCGCCGCGCCGAAGAAGCGGCCCGCGCCCAGATGCTGGCCGCGGAGGAAGGCGTCGCGCAGGTCCGGCTCGGCCTGGCCGTCGCCGTGGTGCGGACTTATTCCGCCCTCCGCACCGCCGATGCGTCGGCGGCCGCCGCGGAGACAATCGTGGCCGCGCGGGAAGAAGGCCTGCGCCTCGCCCGCCGCCGGACCGACCTCGGGGTCGCCGTCCCCGCCGAAGCCGCCCAGGCCGAGGTCGCCCTCGCGGCCGCCGCCGCCGGGCTGGCCGAGGCGCGTCGCACCCGCGCGCAGGCCGAGCACCTCCTTGGATTCCTGACGGCCGAACCCGCCTTGGTCGTCCCTCGCGACGCCCGTCCGCTGTCTTCGACGCCCCTCCCGGCCGCCGGCTTGCCGTCCGACCTGCTTTCGCGGCGCCCGGATGTGCGTGCCGCGGAACAGGCCCTGATCGCGGCCAATGCGCGCATCGGTTTCGCGAAGGCGGCGCGCTACCCGTCGTTCACGCTCACCGGCGCCCTCGGTACCGAGAGCCGGACCTTCGGGGGCCTTTTCCAATCGGAGACTGCGACCTCGGACCTGGGGTTGGATCTGCGGGCTCCCTTGTTCGATGCCGGCCGCTTGGCGGCCCGCGTCGACGCGGCCATCGCCGCCCAGCACCAGGCCGTCGCGGCCTATGAAGGCGCGGCCCGCAACGCTTTTCGCGAGGTGCGCGACGCCTTGGCCGAGGTCCGCGAGACGGCGCTCGCCGCCGAGGCCGCCGATCGCCGGGAAACCGCCGCCGCCGAGGTCCTGCGGGTCGCCGCCGCGCGCGGCGCGGCCGGGCAGGCCCCGCCGACGGAGCTGCTGGAGGCGCGCCGGGCCCAGGCGGAGAGCCAACTGGCCGTCGCCCGCGTCCGGCAGGAGAGGCTCGAGGCCCAGCTCGCCCTGATCCGGTCTTTGGGCGGTAGCCGGCCCGACCTAGTCCCGCCGGTCCGCTGAGCGCCGGGCTCAGCGAGTGATCTCCACTTCGCCGAGCAGGTTGCCCTGGTAGAGCTTGTCGGCGGATTGCCAGAACGGGGCGTCCCGGTTGGCGAAGCGCACCATGTTGCGCTGGTCCTGCTTGAAGGGGAACTTGGTGAAGTTGAGCTCGGGGAACATCAGGCAGAGCTGGTGCTTGCCCTGCAGGTCCTTCGGCGCGATCGCGCGGATGGTGATCTCGAAGCCGTTCTCGGTGTTTTGCAGCGCCGCGTTGGGCGGGATGCGGCGGATGTCGAAGCTCTCGCCTTCGCCCGGGGACAGCGTGTATTTCTGCGGCGCCTGCACGTACGCGAGGTAGAGGTTGCGCGGGGTGGGGCAGATGGCGAAGCCCCGGTTCGCGAGGCGCAGTTTGATCTCGTAGTCCTTGCCTTGCTTCACCTTCACCGGCCAAGTCGCGCTGAGCAGCTCGTAGCGGTAGCCGACATGGTCGCGGAGGTAGTCGAAGGCCGAGCGCGGGACGTCGTTGCCTTTGGCGTCGGTGAAGTAGCCGTCGGAGGCCGAGAGCCCGAGGGTCCGGACTTCGGCCTTGGTCTTCATCTGCTTCTTCCAGCCGTCGACGACGCCTTCCTTGCGGTCCGGGGAGGCCTCGGACCAACCGTGGCTGACCCCGAGGGTGGAGGCCCGCTCATTGCTGGCCGCCTGGGCGACGAGCCAGCCGTCGGCGGCGAACTGCCCGGCCGCAGCCTTGGCCGAGAGGTCGGCGTCGTAGGGCACCCACAACGTCTCGGCGCACATCTTCTGCCATTCCGCGTTGGTGCCGCCGATCGGGGCCTCGAACTGTCCGCCGTGGGTCAGGTCAACGAGGAAGTTGGCGTTCACCTGGCCCGTCCGCGCGGACGGATTAGCTTTCTCGAAGGCCGTGCCTTGGTTGAGACGGGTCGGCCACTTGAGCTCCGTGAAGAGGTCCTCGCGCATGGTGGGCGACTGGATCAGCAGCGCGCGGTCGGGCGGCAGCGCCGCAAAGGCGTCCCGCAGGAGCGCGGCGTGGGTCGCCACATCGGCGGGCAGGCGGGTCGCGTTGGGACCCTCGCCACGCCGGCCGATCGAGCCAAGCTGCACGGCCGTGAGGATGTCGTAGTGCCGCGCCAGGACAGGCTTCAGCTGGCCCCAGTGGCCCTTGAGGACGGCAAGGTCCGGTCCCGCCGTCTTGCTATCGTCGAGCTCGTAGGCGAAGCGGATCTGCAGCTTCACGCCCGCCCGGCGGAAGACCTCGAGGGAGCGCTCCAGGCGGGTGAAGAGGATGGGGTCGAGCGGCCGGTTGCAGTACTCGTCCAGCCAGACGATGCCGAGGTAGCTGGTGAGGCCTTTGGCTTCCCAACCCTTGATCGCCTCGGCCATCGCGCGGTCGGACCAGCCGTTGCGGGCGACGTCGACGCCGAGGAAGGGGACCGGTTTCTCATCGTTGGCGGCGGGGGCGCGCTTGCGGACGATGCGGCCGTCGGCGCGCTGGACCAGGAGCTGGCCTTCGCCGAGGCCGATCGGGCACTCGAGGCGGAAGCCGCGCTCGGGGTTGCGCAGGCCGTGGGGCAGGGCGGGGTCATCGGCGAAGAGCCCATGGTATTCATGGTAGGTGAGCTTCGGCGTGTCCTCCTTGGCGGTCAGGCAAAGGGCGGCGAACAGCAGCAGGGCGCAGGACTTGGGCATCGGGCGGGATTTTTTGCCCGTCGCCTCGGGTTGCAATCCCCGAGTCGGCGGATTTGGATGCGCCATGCCCGCTCCCGCCTCCCTCTGGACGGAATTGACCGCCGCGGCCCAGTCCGACCCCTTCCTGGTGGTCGCCACCGGGGTCTTCGCGTTGGCGGTGCTGCATGCCTTCGCCGCGCCGATCTTCGCCCGGGCCGCCCATCGCCTCGAGTCGGCCCACGCCGCCCGCGTGGCCGTCGGCGCGGCGCCCGTCAATGAGCGCGGGGAGTCCTCGGATTTCCGGGCCGCGCTCCTCCATCTGCTGGGCGAGGTCGAGGCCGTCTTCGGCCTCTGGGCCTTGGTGCTCTTCGCGCTGCTGATCGCGTGGCCGGGCAAAGGCTGGGACTTCGCCTGCCGCTACGTCGAAAGCGGTGACTACGCCTACGCGCTCGGTGCCGCCGCCGCCGCTCCTTCCAAGTTCGTCGAGCCCCTGTTTGTCTTCGTCATCATGGCGCTCGCCTCGGCGCGGCCCGTGGTGAACCTCGCCGGTCGCGCCTTGGGCGCGACCGCGCGCCTCTTCGGCGGTTCGCCCGCCGCGCATTGGCTCACTTTGCTCACGTTGGCGCCGTTGCTCGGCTCGCTCATCACCGAGCCCGCGGCGATGACCATCGCCGCCTGGTTGCTCTCGCGGCAGTTCTTCGTACTCCGCCCTTCGGAGTCGCTCAAGTACGCCACGCTGGCGCTCCTCTTCGTCAACATCTCCGTCGGCGGTGCGTTGACCCATTTCGCCGCCCCGCCGATCGTCATGGTCGCGTCCGGGTGGGGGTGGGGGCTGGCGGATGTCTTCCGGCAGTTCGCCCCGGGGGTCTTGGCCACCATCCTGCTGTCCAACACGCTTTATTTCCTTTATTTCCGCAAGGAACTCGCCGCCTTGCGGCCCGAGGGCGCCCCGGCCTCCCCGGAGCCCGTGGTGCCGTTCTGGGTGACTGGTGCGCACCTGCTTTTCATGGTCTGGACGGTCGCGATGCTCGCCGGGCATCATCCCATCCTGATGCTCGGTGGGTTGCTGGCCTTCCTTGCCTTCACGGTGGCGACGCCCCAGTGGCAGTCGCCGCTCCGGCTCCGCGGGCCGCTCCTGGTGGGCTTCTTCCTGGCGGGGCTGGTCGTGCTCGGCGGTCTGCAGGGTTGGTGGATCGGTCCGGTCCTCCTGCGTCTCGGCGACCAGGCTTTACTCGTGGCGGCGACGGTCCTGACTTCCTTCAACGATAACGCGGCCATCACCTACCTAGCTGCGCAGGTGCCCGCCTTGGCCGCGCCGGGCGGGGCCGCCGACGCCTTGCGGCATGCCGTGGTGGCGGGGGCTCTGGCTGGGGGCGGCCTCACGGTCATCGCCAATGCGCCCAACCCGGCCGGCCAGTCCATCCTGTCTCATCACTTCGACGGGGCGGTTTCGGCCCGGAAGCTGGCTCTTTGGGCCTTGTTGCCCACGCTTCTGGCGGTGCTCTGCCTTGGCTTCCTGCGCGGCTGAGGGCTTGGCCCTCCGAGGTTTAAAGGTGCTTTTTGACTGTTCAATCGGGGGTGGTCCTCCGTAGACTATTCATCCCTTCGGAAACACCCCTTCCCTTATGCTTACCCGCCGCCGTCAAGGTTTCACCCTCATCGAGTTGCTGGTCGTGATCGCCATCATCGGCATTCTCGCCACCGCCCTCGTTCCCGCCGTCAAGGCGGTCAAGATGGCCGCGCGGAAAGCCCAGGCCAAGTCGGTCTTCGCCCAGTGGGCCACCGCTTGCACCCTCTACAAGAAGGAGTACGGGGCTTACCTGCCCAACCTGGGGGGCACCTACAGCGCCGCCACGGACGTGATGCACAAGTTGGATGATCCCGGCCGCTCCTTGCTCTTCGTCAAGCACCTCTACGGCAAGAACCTCAATGGCACCGCGCTCAGCAGCGGCGCCACCGGGGAGCGCGTCCGTTTCAACCGCCAGGCGATGGAGTTCTGCGCCTTCAGCCAGGACGACTTCTTTAATTATTCGCCGAGCAGCGCGGACTGGCAGACCAATCCCATCCTGCAGGACCGCCTCGGCAACCCGGCCATCCGGGTCTGTTTCGACCTTAACAACGACGGTCTCGTCAAGTCGGTGTCCGGGATCCTCCCGGTCGACCTAGCCGACGCCGGCGGCACGATCGGCGTCCCGGGTCGCATCATCATCTTTACGACCGACCGCGATATCGGCACCGCCAATCCCGACCTGTCGCCGTCCGAGGCCGCCGACATCTTCGTCATCCAGTGAGCCCAGCCCTCCGCCCCCTCGGCCGCGCCGTCCGCCGCGGTTTCACGCTCATCGAGCTCCTGATGGTCGTGACCATCATCCTCCTTCTGGCGGGCGTCTTCCTGAGCCTCCGGCCGGGCAACGGCGGCGGCCTGCCGGCAGCGCAGAAGATGCTCGGCTCCACCCTGCAGTCCGTGCGCGCCATGGCCCTGATGAACCGGGGTTCCTTCGCCTCCAACGTCACTTACAACGGCCGCTACCGCCTCCTGATCCTCAAGGACGAGAACGACCCGGAGAACCACCTGCGCCAGTTCTGCATCGCCATCGGCAGCGCCATCCCGCCCACCGGCGTCGACCCGGCGACCATCACCGACACGGTGCACACCAACTACCTGTGGTACGCCCCCGAGGCGCCCTCCATCCTGCCGCCGAACATCTTCTTCATCCCGCCTTTGGCCGACTCCTCCCCGGTCTCCGCGATCACG
>Ga0209107_10001672_pt1 | contig 12409 bp, 10 predicted proteins | sample LakErihyJuly2011_2_FD_187460 | JGI IMG/M metagenome (GOLD analysis project Ga0209107, IMG submission 187460) | Freshwater microbial communities from dead zone in Lake Erie, Canada - CCB hypolimnion July 2011 (SPAdes) (version 2) | ecosystem: Environmental > Aquatic > Freshwater > Lentic >... | reverse complement strand
AAAAGAACAGGAACAAAAGGAAAAAGAAGAACACATGAAAGAATGGGATAATTGGTTTTTAAACTATTTAAATAAAACAATAAAAAATATAAACGATGTACAAGTGCGTTTTTCTAAAAATGAAAACGAAGCAGAACAAAAACAAATGGAAAAGCTACGTATTCACATAGAATTATTTCATTTAATAAATACGAGTTTTGAATATGATGAAAATAGTGAAATAGAAATACAAAAAGAAGTAACCAGATTGATTTATAAAAAAAGTATAGAGTTTTACAATAAAACCGTTTGTAAATTAAATAAAAAATTTATAAACGAAGAAGAAATGAAACCATTAATAAAAAGTGCGTTATACGAATTTCAACTGACCCAAGATATGGTGATTAAGTCACGTGTAAAATAAAAAAATAAAAAAATAAAAACAAATAATAAAGAAATTATTGTAACGATTGTATAATACGTTTATACCAAGGCGCCTCAGTAATAAATAGACTCCACTTAGCAGTAATTAATAAAACAATACCAAAAAGAAAAAATAACAAGGCAGACTCTTCAGTAATCTGTTTATTTTTTCCCGGTATAAAATGATAGATCAATAGAATAGACATGGAAATAATAAACACAAATTCAGTGCGTTCTTTTAACAATACCAATTTAGGATCGACTCCGTCTTTTAATTTTTGATTATGTGCATGAGACGTAAAAATATGAGCTACAGCAGAAATAACAAAAATAATCTTAATAACAACAATAAACACAATGAACCAATCCAATGTCGTTTCAAACTTTAATTTCATTGAATTATAATATAATACGATATAAATTATTTTATTTTATTTAATTGGTACCTTTTAAATGTTGTGTAGAATAGCTTAAATTGGATATAGCGGAGTTAATAGTAGTAGCCTTGAAATTTTTTTTGCATTTATCACAACGTCTAAATGAGCCACCGTCATTCATCAATGAACTAGATTTAGGATGACTGCAAAAAATACAAGTCGGGTTATAACAAATATTGCCGCCATATGTATTCGAATTGGTGTGATGAATTTTATAGGCGTCGTCTAAATGAGTATAATTCATTATATATTTACTTTTAAAAAAAAGTGGAGTAAAAGACGAATTCTTCAACTTTTAAAAAAGTAGAGCAAAACACGAATTCTTCAACTTTTAAAAAAAGTTGAGCAAAAGCAAATTAACTTTAAAAATTTATAATCTATATATATATTTTATATGGATAACGTTGTTGATTACATTTTATCGCGAGGGGGAAGCAAATTATTTAAACTTGAAATGGAAAATATAAAAAATGCGATTTCACGAACACGAGATATTGATTATTTAAATGTGCTTCGTAATGAAATAGAAAAGATAGACGCCTCAATAAATAAAGCGTTAGTGTCAGAAAACTCATCTTATAATGAAAATCAAAAAGAAACAATGAAACTTTACTTAGATACAGTAAATTTTACAATAAAGTTAATAAAAGACCGTATAAATGATCTATCTATATCTAACACGAATACTGTAGATCAAATGAGAATAGATTCAGATGAAATCAATAGAGAAATAAATAGTATGCGTACTGCTACGAGTTTCCCAAGCGGTGGAAGAAGAAGAAGTAGAAGAAGTAAAAGAAGTAGAAGAACAAGAAGAAGTAGAAGAACAAGAAGACGCTAATTTTGCTCAACTTTTTAAAAGTTGAAATATAAATTAGTTTAAAAACAATTTAAAGATATAATCTAATATTATATTGTAGTGGAATATGACAGGATTTGCATTAATGTCGATATTATTGATGGCTTCATTGGTCGCAGTAGTAATATTGATAACAACAGCATTAAGAAATAGGCGTTATTAAAGCGAAGCGACTTATTAAAGCGTTTTTAAAGCGAAGCGACTTATTAAAGCGTTTTTAAAGCGAAGCGACTTATTAAAGCGTTTTTAAAAATCCACTACAAGCAAGCTCATGTAGCTCAGTTGGTTAGAGCATCGGTCTTATGAGCCGAAGGTCTGCGGTTCGAGCCCGCCCTTGAGCAATAATTTAATTTTTAATAAGTATAATAATCGAATACTTATTAAATACAAAACAAACTCTATTATAAAAAGAATATAAAGTTAAATTTAAAAATATTACTAATATAAAGAATAGCATGTCTTGGGAAGATGATGATTTTGACGTAATTGCGTTAATGAACGCAACACAAAACGAATCGCAAAATGAAATACAAAATGAAATACAAAAAAAACAATTAGAAGAAAGAAGATTAGTAGAGGAGTCAGATGTAAAGATAAGCGAAGAATTATTCTCTAAAACAAATAAAATACGTTTAAGCCCTATCCAAGACCAAAATAAAATCCAAGAACCCTGTAAAATACAAACACAAAATAAAATACGTTTAAGCCCGATACAAACACAAGAAACACGATTTAAACCTTTAAAAACCAGAAAACAAGAATTAATAGAAGAGCAAAGGCAGAAACAAAAGCAAAAAAAATTAGAAAAAAAGAGATTAACAGAAACATTTGGCGAAGCAGATATAGATGTATATGACGAGCTATATGGCGATATTGCCGATAAGTACTAATAGCAGACAAATATTAAAAGAATAATAAATTATAAAATAGAATAAATAATTATAAAATCGATTTAAATATAAAAACGAATATATAATTAACAATGAATAATTACTGGGAAAAGGAGTATACAGACGGATTTTTTAATGTTTCAAGTGAATACGGGTTTTTACCGATAAAAGAGCCATTAAAATATTTACCGGAGGAATATTCTTGTTTACAAGAAACAATAAATAAATTACATGTTTACCAAAATTATACAAATGATACAGAAAATAAAGGTATTCTGGGTATTCCAGATGAAATAGTAGAGCAAGTAAAACATATACCGGATTATTCGATAATCATCCATTTGGAAACAGACCCCTTCGTTTTACAGGCATTATTTCGCGCATATGCGTTTATAACATCAGGTTACACTTTGGAGCAGTCGTACCAGGAGTATTTAAAATCAGGAAACTACGGAAAAGCGAGACAGTTATTACCAAAAAACATAGCACAACCTTTCGTATTAGTATCCAAAAAATTAGACGTCCATCCTTGGATGGATTATCATTATGGATATTCACTAGGAAATTACGTGAAAAAAGACGCAACAAAGGATTTACATTGGAAAAACCTAGATATGGCGTGTAAATTTACGGGAACACCAGACGAAATAGGTTTCATAATGGTCCACGTTTACATAAACGAAATGTCGCCAAAACTTGTAGAGTCGGTAACAGAATATGGAAGATCTTTAAACATTGATAGTTTAAAGAAATGCGGGGAACATTTACAAGAAATTAACAGACGAAGAAGAGATATGTGGACCGCGTCAAGACATGAGCGTTATAATGATTTCCGCGTATTCATTATGGGCATAAAGGGAAACGACAGTATTTTTGGCCAAGGTCTAACGTATGAAGACTGTTTCAATAATGAACCGCAACAATATAGAGGGCAAACAGGAGCACAAGATAATATAATTCCAATGATGGATATTTTTACAGGAATAGTGGATTATTATCCCGACAATAAGCTAACAGAGTATTTATTGGATTTAAGAACATATAGACCAACATGTATACAGAATTATTTGTCCGATTTAAGAAATTATTATAAAGAAAAGCCGTTATTTAAACAATTGATAGAAGCAGGAAGTTATGAGGGATTCGTATATTTATTAAAAATAGTGGACGAAGTGTATCTTTTTAGAAACGGACATTGGCAGTTTGTTCAAAAGTATATAATGTCGAACACAAAATATGCGTTTGCTACAGGCGGCACACCGATAACCTCATGGTTAATAAACCAAATAGAGGCAGTTCTAGAATATGAAAGAGTAATAATAGAATATTTAAATGAGAATTATACCAATGAATCAAAAGAAAATACATTATTACAAGATGAGTATTTTACAAAGAAAAATCTATTAATGGAGCAAGTGAACGAATTGAAAAAGGTAGATTACAACATTGAATTTGTTTATATGAAAAATAGTGAAATGAAATTGGACGATACCAAATTGTAATTGTAGAAAATATAAAAAAGAATATATTATGAAAAAAGGATTTAAAGAAATAATACATATATAATATGTGGCTTCACACAGCAAATCTATTATAAAACCATTCTTTATATAAATGAAGCCAGCAATAAATTACACCTGTATATGTGAAAATCTGTGTTTCTCGGCGTTATAAAGAAGATATATTCACATACAAGGATGTAAAAATAAAATAAAAATAGTTTCATGCAGCACTCGTCTATAAAAATGTATTACGAAACTAGCAATTAAATTATATAGTGGCCATATAGTGTAGTGGTTAGCACCGGGGACTTTGAATCCCCTAACCTGGGTTCGAGTCCCAGTACGGCCTTATTAAAAAAATATTAATTAATAGAAAAAATATTAATTAATAGCAAAAATACAAAAACTTATATAAAAAACTCAAATATAAAAAATCAAATATAAACAATCAAATATAAACTATAAGTTAAGCGTACAAGTACCAATATCGATTGACTTACCGCAGGAGAATAAAGGTGTTTGAGTAAATCCGCCATCCTTTAATTTTTTTAACATCGTTTCAATAAGTTTTTTAATAGTAACATTAGTACCTTCTTGTTCAATAGACTTCAAAAAAGAAAAAGTCATTGCCCCAGAATTTATTAATTTTTTGCCGTCATTTATTACAGCATCTTGACTCGTCTGGGCATCTGTACACCCACTAATCATATAGACCTGTCCAACCGTTTCTGTAACGTTAGGATTATTTGTAAAGTTAGGATTATTTGTAACGTTAGGATTATTTGTAAAAACATCAGAATACGTGTATTTAAGGTCTAACATAGTTCCACTATGACAACTATCGAATAAAGCAAATAACTTAACACCAGCCTTTAAATTATCTTTAATAATTTTATTGAATTCATCGTCTAAAATACAAGTGTTTAAACTAGTTGCATCAATTGGTACAATAAGTTCATCTTGACCGTCTAATTCATCACCATTTAAATCGGCACTAGAAGTTCCATGTCCACTATATAAAAAAAACAGTGAATCGCCAGGTATAGCATTCGTCAATAAATTTGTAAATTCTTTAATAATATTTTGTTTTGTTGGTTTTTTGTTTGTATTATCAGTTAAAAAAGTAAAATTATTATAGCCATATTTTTGGTTAAGTAAAGTCTTAATATTGTTAGTGTCATTAATGCATCCGTATAATTCATTTACCGTATTTGTGTAATTGATTCCAACCAATAAAGCATATTTTTTATCTTTTACTACAGTTATTGAATTGATTTTTGCGGATAAAGCATTTTTTAACGCTTGAACTGATGTGTTATAACGCGATATAAACGCATTAATATATTGTTTTTTAACTGAAGGTGGTAATCTTAGGCGGTTCACATTGTTGATTAGTAGAATAAGATTATTATTTAAAGAAGCTATATTTTTATTAAATTCTTTATTTAATTGATCGACTAGGTTTTTCTTATGCTGTTCTGAAATCATATATTATAAAAATAAAAAAATATATACATATTGATTACTCTACATATTGATTACTCTTTTTGTAACTGTGAATAAAAGTCTTGTACCTTTTTACTGATCCGAACCTTGCTGGCATCAAACGAACTCAAATAAAGACCCTCTAAGCTTTTGACTCGCGAAAGCGCAACATAAGTCTGACCACATTCGAAAATACCGGAACCAGCATCAATCTCCGCAATATCCAATGTAGAACCTTGAGATTTATGTATCGTTAAAGCCCATGCTAAAATAAGCGGAACCTGTGAAACACCGATACCAGGTATTAGTTCGCTCGGCCAAATATGCGGAGTCATCGTCATTTGATATCCGTTCTTATATTTTACAACAGGTAGTCCTAAAATGTCAATACTTACAACAATTCCCTGTGCTCCATTACATAAAATATCATCATTATCTAACTGAATATTCACAATACACATCACTTGTGCTCCAACCTTCAACTTCACAATCTCTTCGCATCGTAAATTGCCCTGTAAAAACATTAGTTCCGTTTGAATTTGTTCCTTCGTGTATCCCATTCTTGTCATACGTTCTTGCGCAGTCATTTCTAAATCCGAATGATATTTAACCTTATATTCGTATTCCTTTCCTTCCAGATTATTCATCTCTGACACGTTAATGTAATCCACTTTATTCCGTGTAGGGAACAATTTAGTAGGGCGTATTGGGCAGTCAGCCGGAATTTCCTTCCCTACATTATGTAGGAGCACATCATTCGACGACCGTTTCAAACGTCCTTCACGAATCTGGTTTAAAATGCGTTGATAAATAGGGTCATTCTGTCTGAAAATATGTGATAACGAAATGTGATTTTGAAAAGTTTGAAACCATAATGGAGATTCAAAACAGAACTGACACGTTTCAACTTCATCTTTGTTGCCTACTGGTGGTAATTGATAAAAATCGCCAGAAAATATAAGTTGTATGCCGCCAAATGGTTTCTGATTTTTTCTGACAGATTTTCCAATTGCGTCTAACATTTCGAATATTTTCAAAGACATCATAGAAACCTCATCAATAATCAATATGTTCGTTCCTTTCCAATTCGTTTTTGAGAATTTATTTTTCATAACTTTTTGAACAATTTGTTCTATAGAACCATTACCTAATCCTATTCCAGCCCACGAATGAATAGTTTTGGCTTTACATTCTAGAAGAACAGCGGCACAACCAGTTAGAGCGCAAACCTGAATATTGATACCTTTTTTATAAGCGTCTTGTTGAATACAACGGATTAGAGCAGTTTTACCGGTGCCTCCAGGGCCAGTAATAAATATATTATTTCCTTCAATATATTTATTGTAAGCTATTTCTTGCTCTTTTGAGAATTGCATTTTGTACAACCCCATATAATCAAAAATATATAATCAATTTTTTATATAATCTTTTAAAAGGCTTATAACTCATAAATGGTTTGGAATGTTAAACAAAAGCTATAATCCATATTATTTAAATTTAAAATTCGCCCATATTCATCCAATAATTGTATTTGTAGTTTTTGAATATCTACAGGGCCGAAATATTGTCTAGGTGAAGTAATTAAATTGAAATTGTCTTTTGACATCAAATTAAAAACGCTACCCTGTAATGAAATTCGAGCCAAAATATTTTTATTTAAAATAGAAGAAGAAAATGCTGCATAAAACCCATCGTTCACATTATTATTAAAATCATCAACGACTAAATAAATATATCTAGGTCCCAATAAATTAATGATACCTTCAGATACGTAGGTTAAAGCATTTTCATAATAACCTTCTCGGAAACCCATTAACCATCCGAGCTTCAAAGGTAAAGGTGTTTGTCTATCTTCATTTCCATAACGGTCTGTTAAAAAATTGAGTGAAAAGGCAATCGTACCAGAAGTAGATCCAATAATCATTCTACCGCTTCCAGCAGCAGGCCCAGTACCGAGAGGAGTATTAATATCAGATAAAAAACGAATATCATTATATGGTCCTCCTAATGGTATTAAATTTTGTAAAAAATTATTAATGTATTCTTGTAAAGAAAGGTAATCGTAATTACCATCAGGTATGGTAACTATTAAAGGAGTTTCACCAGTAATTTCTAAAACAAAAAAGTTATTACCGAAAACTTGTGATACAACATAAAACGTACTAGGAAATTCTAATGCTGATAATTGCAAACTAACAACCTGATTGATTTTTAACGGTAAATCAACGTTAAAGTTAGATGCATTTGTTGTATAATAATTGCTTCTAAAACGAGTATCAATATTGACATTTTGCCTTAAAATTCGTTTACTTAAAGGATTAATAGAACCCTGATAAAATTCACTCGGAAATGAACTGGAGTATGATGTAGCTGATTGCTTAATAATAGTGGCACTACCGGAATCAATGATTTCAGATGTATGCAACCCTTTATCTAAACCTTTATCAAATAGATAGATAGTAGAACTATTAGTTTTAATGTGATTTAATAATTTTTTTCTAACTTCACTTAAAAACTGTAAGGTTTTATTTTTTGTTGAGGAACCAACATTTTTATCATTTAATATGTTTAGTTTTAATTTAGATTCTTGTTTCGCAAGGGCTTCTTCATTATAATTATTATACTTTAAACCAAAAAACTCTTCTAATTCTTTTAAAGTATAGTTGTCGATATTTAAGTCAAAATTTTGATTCATATGTATATATTTAATTAATTAAAATATTATATATTTTTAACTTATATATTATAATGTCAACAACTCCATTATTTCCTAGATATAAAAATAATAGCGGATCAGGTGCCACAGGCCCAACAGGGCCACAAGGGCCACAAGGAAGCCCAGGTGGGGGAGGATTATTTGTATGGCTGAATTTATGGGATACCGTACCGACACCGTCTAGCCCTTTATCCAGTTCAGTTCCATATTTAGCAGAGAATTCAACAAATATATACAGTGGTCTTCTAAACCCGGCATCTTTTGATCCTTCATCAACAACTACATTAAATTTTCAACTAACAGCTTCAAGTACTTTTAAATTAACGGGAGGAGGGTTATGGACAGCTGTTTTATACGGTTACGCAAATGTATCTGGAGTATCTGCTACAATTACACAAATAACCAATATTACCACGAGTGAGGCAATATTAGGAGGTTATAGTGAAAACATTGAATTATATCAAAGCCTCACACCGGTTAAAGAAGCAAATACAATACAGGGCAGTATAGCGACAAATTCACCAAATAATTATTGGCAAATAACTACAGGAGATATAATAGAATTTACTTTTTCTTTTACTTCTATTTCAGCAACGGTTAATCTATACTTTCAAGCATCGGATGCGTATAGTTATATTGCAATCGCGGCATCATCATTGATAACAGGCCCAACAGGCCCACAAGGGGTAACCGGACCACAAGGCCCGCAAGGTGTTACAGGTGACAGCTTATGGTTACCATATGGAAACACAATTTATCCGGTTGGTACTACAGGAGCTGGACCAACTGGTGCTACAGGCCCAAACGTAAAAGCATATAGTTTTAATTCATTAAGTGACAGCCAAATAAATGGTTTGACGATTGGTCTAGGAAAAAATAGTATTTCAACGAATACAGCACTTGGATATCAAGTGTTACAAAATAATACGATTGGTACTGAAAATGTAGGTATAGGTTATCAAGTGTTACAAAATAATACGAATGGATACCAAAATATAGGTATAGGATATGAAACATTGGTACAAAATACTACAGGTGCTCAAAATATAGGTATAGGTTATGGAGCATTATATAAAAATACGACTGGTACTGAAAATATAGGTATAGGTATTGGTGCGTTAATAGACAACATATCAGGCGCAAGAAATGTTGCTATAGGTAGTGGTGCATTAGGAGCAAATACTACTGGCGCAGATAATTACGCAATAGGAGAGAATGCGATGGGTTCCAATACAGTTGGAACTTGGAATGTAGCTGTAGGCGCTTATTCAATGGAATATAATATTAGTGGTAACGCAAATACTGCCTTGGGGTATAATTCGTTATACGATAATACCACTGGTTCAAATAACACTGTATTAGGTTATAAATCGTTGAATTGGGACACAGCATCGTCATACAATACAGCTTTAGGAAATCAAGTAAATTTTACAGGGGCAACTGGTGGAAGTTATAATACATATTTAGGAGCAAATACGAGTAATGGAGCACCAGCAGGAACAACGGGGTATAGTTATTCAACCGCAATTGGATATAACGCAATAATAAAAGCACACCATCAAATAGTAATCGGAACTACCGCAGAAAATGTATACATTCCTGGAACATCAACATTTAATGTTCCCCCAGTTTGTTCGGTTTTACCCTTGAGTCCTTCAGAACTAACAAATAAACAGTATGTTGACAGTCTAATTTTACAAGGGGTAACCGGACCACAAGGGGTAACCGGACCACAAGGGGTAACCGGACCACAAGGGGTAACCGGACAGCAAGGGGCAACCGGACCGCAAGGGGTAACAGGCCCACAAGGGGTAACCGGACCACAAGGGGCAACCGGAACAGGTGTAACGTATTGGACTCCAAATGGAACCAATATATATAACAATAATTCTGGTTATGTTGGTATAGGAAATTCTGTTCCTACACAACAACTAGACGTTACTGGAAATATCGTAGCATCAGGAACGGTAACAGCATTGAGTTTTACAACGACATCAGACTATCGAACAAAAAAGGATATTAGCCCATTGTTATTAGAAGAATACTCTGTAAATAAATTAAATCCCGTAAGGTTTAAATATACAAACTCAAATAAAGATAGTATTGGGTTAATAGCTCACGAGGTACAAGAGCATTACCCATTTTTAGTGGAAGGTAGAAAAGATGGTGAAACAATTCAATCTGTAAATTACATAGGTTTAATAGGAGTTTTAATAAAAGAAGTTCAGGAGCTAAAAAACGAAGTCCAATATCTAAAAAAGGAAGTTACAAAAGAAAAGGAATATATCACATTAATACCAAGTAATAGACCTGAAAATGGAAAAGAAGGAACAATATATTATGACAAAGACAAACAGAAAATGTATTATAAAGATGAAATAGGTTGGGTAGAAATGGGTTGGGAAGAATTTTAATCGGGTTTGTTCCTAATCAAGTGTTCCAGATTCAAAATATGTTAACCAATTTTTAGGTGATTTTTTAGCTTTGCCATCATAAGCAACTGCTAATCGTTTGTCAAGCATATGATTATTTATTTGTAAATTATCGATATAAACATCAGCTAGAATGCGTCCATATTTTTCGTTTTTAAGATTTTCTAGGGTGACAATTTTATTAAGCACTAGATTAGACACTTCCAACCTAGCAATTTCAGCGCATTTTTTTTCATCAGCAGAGTTGCCTTTAATCTCTGGGCAATCAATACCATTTAAACGAACACTGAATCTATATAATGGGGAATTCGAATATGGAAGCTTAGAAACAATCGTAATAGTGTCGCCGTCATAGACCTTAACGACGATACCCTTTTGTATAGGAGGAATAAATATAACAGATTCTGATTGCCAATTAAAAGACGTATTTTGTTCCAGTTTGGTTAACCAATCATATTTTAAATAATCATACTTTAATTCTACACTGTTATTTGTAGTAATCTTTTCAATAGAAGAAAATGGACGCATAGGTGTAAAACAACAGCATAATTTTTGTAACATTTTATATATCAAAGTTATATATTATAATTTTATAAGCAATATTAAAATTCAATTTTTTATAATCAAAAATTTATAATCAAATATTTATATATTTATTTATAATAGGAAATGAAGAAACATATATATGAATTAACAAATGAAGAAATAGATGAATATATAAAAACACATTTGCCAATAAAACAATTAGAAAAGGATAAATATGGCGAGGTATTTACACCGCCAGAACTAACAAATAAATTATTAGAGCTATATCCAAAACAAATCTGGACAAATCCAGATACAAAATGGTTAGAACCAAGTGCCGGAGTAGGATTTATTATGATAATGATTTATCAGAGGTTAATGAATGGTTTAAAAAAATGGGAATCAAGCGATAAAAAGAGAAGTAAACATATAATTGAAAAAATGTTATATATGGTAGAATTAAATGACGAATCGTGTAACAAATGTAAGAGCTTATTTGGAGTAAATGCGAATATAATATGTGGTGATTTTTTAGAAGAGTTTGAATTTAAAAATTTAAACATAAAAAATTTAAACATAAAAAATTTAAACAATACGTTTGATTGTATTATAGGAAATCCACCGTTTCAGGATGATTATGGATTAAGTGAAAAAGGTAAAAGAATAAATGGAGGAAAAAGTAAATTATATGAACGCATATTTTTAAAGGCATATAGTTTATTAAAAAACGACGGTTATTTAACTTTTATAGTACCTGATAATATATTTTCAGGAAATGGTTCTGAATCATATAAAACACTTATACAAAACGATATTCCTTTTATAAGTTTTAATCAAACATTTTTCCAAAAGATACAACAACCAATATGCTATTTCTTGCTTCACAAAACAAAACAAAATAGTACAAAACAAAATAGTACAAAACAAAATAGTACAATAATAGAAAATAATACAATAACAGAAAATAATAAACAATTTACGATAATATTAGAAGACCGTCCCGTAAATCCAATTCGAAATTGGACACCAGAAACAGAAAAATACATAAAAAAATACGTGAGCAACAAAAGAAATATGGTACATTATAATCGAGGAGCAAACCTAAAGATGTATAGGGGAAAAATATACCCAATAATTTATTCGCCCTTAAAAACTCTATAT
>Ga0209107_10001671_pt1 | contig 12413 bp, 8 predicted proteins | sample LakErihyJuly2011_2_FD_187460 | JGI IMG/M metagenome (GOLD analysis project Ga0209107, IMG submission 187460) | Freshwater microbial communities from dead zone in Lake Erie, Canada - CCB hypolimnion July 2011 (SPAdes) (version 2) | ecosystem: Environmental > Aquatic > Freshwater > Lentic >... | reverse complement strand
GGATTTCAATCCGATGAGTCCGCAACGGGTTTGTTGGACCCCGCCAATCGGCGCAGAAAACGTCAATTCGATTGGTCTGTGGCCTTGGTCTTGTTGCCCTTTTGGCCGCTCCTCTGGCTGCACCCCAACACACGGCCTGCTGCAGTGGGATGGCCGGGTGTTGTCTGGGGAGGGAAATCTTGGGTTGGTCCCACAGACGCCGTATTTCGGCCTTATCCCCAACAAGCCGAATCGTCGACTTCGTTGCCCGATTCCCCCGCAGAAGTCTACCTAAAACACTGGGATGTTCAAGTGGATCTGGCAATCCTGTTGCGCGCCTTGCGTGGGAAACGCGCTTGATTGCGTACCTTTGCGCCACAACCTGTGACCCATGGCTCAGTTCGAATTGCTCTTGCCCAAGATGGGCGAATCCGTTGCCGAAGCAACCATTACCCAATGGCTGAAACAACCCGGTGAATCCATCGCCATGGACGAATCCGTCCTAACCATCGCCACCGACAAAGTTGACTCCGATGTTCCGTCTCCGGTGGCCGGGACCTTGGTTAAATGGTTGTACGAGGTAAACGACGTGGTTCAAGTGGGCCAAGCTCTGGCCCTTGTTGAAACAGAATCAGGCTCTGCTGCTGCCGCCGCTCCGGCTTCCGCCGCCGCCGCACCCCAAGCTTCCGCCCCAACCCCTGCTGCGCCTGCCGCCGCTGCTGCTCCAGAAGCAGTACCCTTTGTGCCGGCAACCGAAGCTCTGCCCGTGGGCCGTACTTCATCTGGCCGTTTCTACTCGCCTTTGGTGCGCAGCATTGCCGCCAAAGAAGGTTTGGGCGCCGCAGAATTGGATCAAATTCCCGGCAGTGGTGCGGACGGTCGTTTGAACAAGGCAGACCTCTTGACCTACTTGGCAAACCGAGGTTCTGCCGCAGCGCTTGCAGCTCCTGCGGTTTCCGCGCCCGTTGCTGCAGCTCCCGCTGCCAGTTCGGCCCCAAAAATGTCCAGCTACAGCCCGCAAGAAGGAGACGAAATTATTGAAATGGATCGCATGCGCAAGCTCATTGCGGACCACATGGTGATGAGCAAATCCACTTCCCCCCACGTTACCAGTTTTGTGGAGGCAGACGTCACCAACTTGGTTCGATGGCGGGACAAAGTGAAGCATGAGTTTGAAAAGCGAGAGGGCGAAAAAATCACCTTCACCCCCATTTTCATCGAAGCCGTTGCGAAGGCCATCAAGGATTTTCCCCTAATCAACATCAGCATCGACGGGGATAAAATATACCGCCACAAGAACATCAACATTGGCATGGCCACTGCGCTTCCCACCGGAAACCTAATCGTTCCGGTCATCAAGAACGCGGACCAGCTCAATTTGAGCGGCATCACCAAACAGGTCAATGCCTTGGCCAACCGTGCCCGAAACAACCAATTGAAGCCGGACGACATCCAAGGAGGTACCTACACCCTGACCAACGTCGGCAGCTTTGGCAACGTCATGGGTACGCCCATCATCAACCAGCCCCAAGTGGCCATCTTGGCCGTAGGCGCCATCCGTAAAATGCCCGCCGTGGTAGAAACCCCGGAAGGAGACATGATTGCCATTCGCCACAAAATCATCTTGTCCCACTCCTACGACCACCGCGTGGTGGACGGAGCCTTGGGCGGAATGTTTGTTCGCCGCGTGGCGGACTACTTGGAGGCTTGGGACGTAAACCGCAACATCTAACGTGGCTGTTCTGCGCCTGGAGCGCCCCCTCTGTGTTTTTGACTTGGAGACCACCGGCATCCAAGTGGTGCACGACCGTATTGTGGAGTTGTGCATCGTGAAGGTCATGCCGGACAACGAGCGCCGCTCCAAAGTTTGGCGCGTCAACCCCGGCCGACCCATTCCCGCTGGAGCCTCCTCGGTTCATGGCATCACGGACGAAATGGTGGCCGATTGCCCTCCTTTCGCAGACATCGCCAAAGAAGTTGGCGACTACTTGGACGGATGCGATTTGGTCGGATTCAATTCCAATAAATTCGACATTCCCCTCTTGGCGGAGGAAATGCTCCGGGCCAACGTTGATTTTGATTTTCAAGGCAGATTGGCCATCGACGTGCAAAACATTTTTCACCGTTTGGAAGAGCGTACGCTCAGCGCCGCATATAAGTTTTATTGCGGAAAACCATTGGAAAATGCCCACACGGCGGAAGCGGACGTCTTGGCTACCCTGGAGGTTTTGGAAGCACAACTGGATCGCTATCCGGAGCAATTGGAAAACGACGTTCGCTTTTTAGCGGAATACAGCAATCGTCAAAAAGTGGTTGACTTTGCCGGCTTCATCGCTTTTGACGCCGAAGGCCAGGAGATCTTCACTTTTGGCAAGCACAAAGGCAGACGCGTGCGCGAAATTCTGTTGAACGACAACGGCTACTACAGCTGGGTCATGAACGCCGACTTCCCCTTGTACACCAAAAAAGCATTGGCCCAAATTCGCCAGTCCATGCGATGAAAATCCTGTGCATCGGACGCAACTACGCTGCCCACGCGGCAGAATTGGGCAACGCTATCCCGGAGGAGCCCGTCGTCTTTTGCAAACCAGACTCTGCCCTTCTGGGCAAAAACCTTCCCTTCGTGGTTCCATCGTTCAGTAAAGACATCCACCACGAGCTGGAAGTTGTTTTGCGCATAGGAAAAGTAGGAAAACACATCGAACCGCGTTTTGCCCACAAGTACATTGACGCCGTGACCGTCGGATTAGACTTTACGGCGCGCGACCTGCAGTCGGAACTGAAAAGCAAGGGACTACCTTGGGAAAAAGCCAAGGGATTCGACGGCAGTGCTGTGGTGGGCGCATGGAAATCCCCGGATGTTTTGGACGGTTCGGACCTCGAATTTTCCTTGCTCAAAAATGGCCAATCGGTTCAGCTTGGCCGTGTGCGGGACATGATTCACTCACCTGCACAAATCATTGCGCACCTGAGTCGGTATTTTACCCTCAAAACAGGGGATTTGATCTTTACGGGCACGCCGGCTGGTGTTGGCCCGGTAGTTCCCGGCGATCACCTCGAAGGCTTTTTGGCCGACGACCGCGTTTTCTCCGTGAACGTGCGCTAAAAAGGCGCTGAAACGCAACGCGTTTCTCTATAAATCTTATATTTGTTGGATGCGGTATTCTGCAAAGACGAAACTTTATCCCATGAAAGGAACTCTCCGTCCCTTATTTTCAGGCTTATTGCTTCTTGCAAGCCTGGCTGCCTACGCGCAATCGCCCTTGGTCAGCGTAAAATTTCGCGAACGATTTGACGCACCGTCTGGCCCAGACAGCGTTACCACGTTCCACACCACACCCAACACCACGGTGCCCTACTGGAACGACACCACGGCGCTCTTCGTGAGTCCAGGCAAATCGTACCACGCCAAAGTGGTGCCGTTTGACTCGATTATTTTCGAAACCAATACGTTCTCCACGTTGGGCAACGTGTTTGTTCGCATGACCTTCGACCAAATCTGCAAGGTTCACTACGGACAACAGGCCTACATCATGGTCTCCAACAACAACGGAGCCACTTGGACGCGATTGGGAGCACCGCACTACCAGGGCCCATCCTCCAACTTCAACGCCACCAGTCCTTATTTCAACGAGATTTCCTACCCAAATCCCTCCGCCGCTAACTACTGGGGGGGATTGACTTTGACCGGTGCCGGAACGGCGCCGCTGCCGTCGTGGTGGGTGCAAGAGACGTTTAACCTGAGCAGTCTGTTGGGCGGAGGTCCTGCTGGAACGGGCAACGGTTTTGCCCAGTGCAAAATCCGATTCATCCTGGAATACCGTACCCCCCAAGGCCAAGCTGACCCGGCCGGTTGGTTTGTGGACAACGTCAAAGTGGAAGCAGCACCCTGCGAACTGCAAGCTCCGTCCTTTAAGTTCAACATTCCGGGCGGTAGCCAACCCATTGGCGCACGGTACTTTGTAAACGAAAGCATCATATTGCGTGCTCGTGACCCCAAAACTCAAGGCATTACCTCCGGGGTAGACAGTGTTGTTTTGTTCTACAACAAGAACAACAACGGTTGGCAGAATTTGAACATGACCGCGGTGAACGCTATTGCCTGCCCGGATTCGTCTAACTATTCCTACACCTTCACGGGCTTGAACGTTGGGGATACCATTGATTGGTATTTGGAGATTTTCGACTGCACCTCGTGCATGAACAAAACACGGGTCCCCGCACTTACGTCCAATCCAAATTTCAACACTTTTTGGCGCAATCCATCCCCCCCCTTGGTTTGCGGAACCACATTGCCCAACTCGTTTCCGAACGTAATCACCACGTTCCCTTGGACGGAAACTTTTGACAACATTTCCTGGCTTGCCGGCAGTGGCGTTGGAGCTACCGGAACGACGCACCGAGGAATATTCCCCGTTGGCAATCCGCCAGCAGGACGAAACTGGACCGTGAATCCACTGCAAAACCAAACCGGATTTGCGTGGTCCATTCGCAACGGTCCCACGGGCACATTCAATACAGGCCCTGCCGGAGACAACACCACAGGCAACGGTAAGTATTTGTATACCGAAGCGTCGCAAGGTACCTCGGGTGCTTCCACAGCGCTGATTACTCCGTGCTTGAAACTATCTGGAATGCAAAACGTTGCACTGCAGTTTTACTACCACATGTTTGGTGCCAATATGGGCAACCTGATTGTGGACGTGGACACCAACAGTTCGCTAACCAACGCCAACCCAGATTGGGTGTTGGGAGTATTTACGTTAACTGGAGCGCAGCAAACCGCCTCAACGGCCCCTTGGAAAAAGGCCGTTGTGAATTTAACGGCCTACAAAAACCGAAACATCCGCATCCGTTTTCGTGGCACTAAAGCCGGATCTGCTGCCCAAGACTTGGGTGACATCTCAATCGATGACCTCAAGATTTACGAGCCAAACCCAGTGGAAATGGAGGTCTTGGCTTTCAACAAACCTCAGAATGGTTTCTGTTCGTACACCAACCAAGAAGTGGTGCGGATCCAAGTTCGAAACAACGGATTTTCGCCCATCCTGCGAATTCCTGTTGGTTTTGTAGTACGTCAAGGCACCAACCCTCCAGTTGTTTTCCGAGACACCATCAACAAAACGTTGAATTTGGGAGATACCGCCTTCTACAACTTCGTTCCCAAGGCAAACTTGTCTGCGTATGCCACGTACACACTCAAAGTGTTTGTGGACGCCGCCAACGACAATAAGGTTGATAACGACACCATTGGCCCGCGTACCATCGATCATTTTGCTCCTCTGGCAACCTTCCCTCATCGACTTACGTTTGAGGGAGCCGGATGGAACCCTGGCAACGGCACGGCCTTAAACCCAGGTACGTTTGGCACCACGGAATGGTCTTCCATACCGGCATCAAACAGTGGGGAGTACGCCTTTATGGTGGAGTCCGGCCTAACCACAACTGCAACCACCGGGCCTCGCTTTGGCTTTGGAAGAACGGGTAATTACCTGTACTCCGAAGCTTCTTTTGGCTCCAACTCACCTACTGCTTTGTGGCAGTCCACGCGCTGCATCAACTTGGGCGGCATGCCCAATGCCACATTGGAATTTTGGTACCACATGAACGGTGCGGACATCAATTCCGTGGGATTGCAAGTAGTGGACGTGAACTCAAACGTTTGGACCAACGTACCCAACAGTGCCCTATCCGTTGCACCTGCCCAGCACACGGATGCTACTCAGGATTGGAAGTTTTTCTCGGTCAACTTGAGTGCGTACAACAACAAAGTGGTAAAACTTCGTTTGACCACGAAGAAAAACAACGCCGGTGTACTGGCAGACATTGCCTTTGACAACTTCACCATATACAACCGGGCTGCTAACGATGTGGGTGTTGCTCAAGTAAGCACTCCTGCGAATTCCACCGCCGTGCAAACCCCTACCGTCGCTCCAGTACTGGTCTTGCGCAACTACGGTACTTCGGCGGCAACAAACATTCCCGTTTCGTACGTCGTGCGCGACTTGTGTACTCCTGCTAACACGGCAACCTACACCGCAACCTTTGCGGGACCGATTCCTGCTGGCGGCACCGCAAACTTCACCTTGCCGGTAGGTCCCACCTACTACTCAGGTGATTTTCAGTTGAAAGCTTGGACTACCCAGGTGGGAGACGCCTACGCCTTCAACGATACGGCCAAGCGAATTACGGCGGGCACCACAGACTTCAACATTCCCTTCGGTCCCATCAACTTTGAGGGCTGTGCCGGCGACCAAATGGGCTTCTTTGCGCAAGCCAACGGTATTACGGTAGGTCCTACCAACACGGCAGCAACCTCCATGCAAATGTGGGAATTTGGAACCCCACAAAAAGGCGGCGCATTTACCGGCGCAGCCTCTGGAACCAATGCGTGGGTTACGGGTCTGAAGGAAAACTACCACCCCGCACGGAACGAGGTTCTTCGTGTTCCTACCCTGAAAAACTTCGACACCATCGTGGGTGCCGAGTTGCGCTTCAAGCAATTCTTTGATTTTGCCGCGGGCGACGGCGGTTGCGTAGAGTTCTTCAACAACAATACTTGGAACTTATTGGGCAACAGTTCTGTAAACGTGGGTGTGAATTGGTACGGCAGCCAGTACGGCGTCCCGGCACTGACGTCCCTCAACGGACCGGGCTGGTCCGGTACCACCGGAAACCAATGGATTTCTTCCAGCATTCCGTTGAACATTTGGAATGGCAATACCAATCCATTGCGTCTGCGTTTCCGGATGGCAACCGGAGCCTCCGGAACAGGCAAAGGATGGGCCATCGACGATTTTGAATTGTACGTACCGCCGCAAAACTCAGCAGCACCCATTGTTGTGGACACGCGCGAATACTTGATCATCCCGGGAGATACCTCCCACATCAAGGTTCGTTTGCAAAACACTGGCGCCAAGAAGTTGGATTCCTGCCGCGTTCGGTACCAGGTGAATGGAGGCGCATGGAGTTCTTACGAGACCGTTGCATTCACTCCCCCGTTGCTTCGCGGAGCCACACGTTGGTTCGAGTTTGACCAAGTTTGGGTCAACAGCGGTGCCGGCACCTACAACATCTGTGTTGAAACTTCGCGTCCCAACAACAAGCAAGATAACCTGACCACGGATGACCTTTTGTGCAGGTCGTTCACTACACTGGACGAAGTGGCCATCACCGCCACCAGTGGGTATTGCAACGATTTTGAAAATCCTGCAACTCCAGCTTGGTTGGGCCTCCACTACAAAAATAAAGACTTGCCGCACGATTGGGAATTTGGAACGCCCAACAAAACCGTCATCAACGCAGCCAGCAACGGCACCAAGGCGTGGATTACCAAGTTGTCCGGTCCCTACGACAACATGACCCAAAGTGCGCTCCACACTCCCTTCTTCTTGTTGGACAGCAACAAGGTCTACACCATGGAGTTCAAGCACCACATGTATTCTGAATTATACCACGACGGAGGTTCTGTCGATTGGTCCTACGACGGCGGCATTACGTGGTACACCTTGGGCAACGTATTGGTCAACGGACGTTGGTACAACACCGCACACGTAACCTCCTTGGACTTGGTTCGTCCGGGCTGGTCCGGTGAAACCGGTGGCTGGGATTCGGCCCAAATTCGCTTCACCGCAGAGAATGCTGGTAAGTTGATCTTCCGTTTCCGCTACGGGTCTGACTACACTTTGGAGAAAGAGGGTTGGGCCATTGATGAATTTTGTTTGAACGAAGCTCCTGCGGGCACACCGGCAGACATCATTGGTATTGGGCGTGAGGAATACGATGCTCCCGGAGTATTCACGGGCGAGATTGTTCCGAATCCAGCGCGAGACGAAGCTACCCTTTCGTTCAACACCTCCACCGGGGGTGCCTTCAAAATTCGCGTAACGAATCTCCAAGGTCAAGTTCTGGCGGAAGAAGACCTGTCTGCGGACGTCGGTTTGAATCTATTCCGGTTCAACACTTCTCTTTGGTCATCCGGCATGTACGTGATCACCGTGGACTACGGCGGGCAGCAAGTGACGCGTCGCTTTGTGGTGCAGCACTAAGCACCGGACTGTTTTTTGTGCGACAGAGCCCCTCCTCGGAGGGGCTCTGTCTTTTTTGGCACCTCGCGAACGTGGTGTAATGCCAAAATATCTGCTCCTTGTGGTCTGGATTCGGTACAGCGTTATTGGCTCAATTTTGGTGCCTACCTACGCATGGAAAACCTCACCTTAAAGGCCCAAGCGGTGAACGCGTGGCGTCACCGGTAAATCTTCCGCCGATTCAACCAGGCGATGTAGTCCAATCGGTTCTTTTCGTGCGCCACATCCGTTACCGCAAACCGATGGAAACCAGGACGGTCTGGATCAGCACACATGTACAGGTACCGATGTTTCTCTGCTTGCAGTACTGCTTGCAACGCCTGAATTTCCGGCACCGCAATGGGCCCGGGGGGCAACCCCATCACTTGGTAGGTGTTGTAGGGGCCCGGTGCGCGCAGCATGTAGTTCAAAACCCGGCGCACGGGCTTGGTCTGCGGCCGCCACGCCCGGTAGGCATAAATGACGGTCGGATCAGACTGCAGCTTGATGCCCTGACGCAGTCGGTTCAAATACAAACCCGCTACGCGCGGCATCTCCTCCCCTTTCGCCGTTTCCTTCTGCACAATGGACGCCAAAGTAGCCACCTGCACGGGGGTTAAACCCTGAGCTTGGGCTTGCGTCTTCCGTTCTGAGGTCCAAAACGCCTCATAGCCTTCCAGTAACTTCACCAAAACCTGCTCGGGCTCAGCAGACCAGTATACCTCAAAGGAATTGGGCACAAAGGCTGCCAACCGCTCTGCTCGGGGAATGTTTCCGTTGGCTACCCAGAAGGAGTCGCTCTGCAAGACCGCGTCAATAGAAGCAGAATCCGCGTCCAATTGAACGCCTAGCTTGGATGCCAACACACCAAAATTATCCACGCTGTTGAACGATATCCGCACGGGATCTTCCCAACCGCCGGCAATACGACCGTACAAAGACCGACTGCCCTCACTAGATTCCAGTACGTAGTGTCCGCCGGGAACCGAGTCTGGAGGATTTTTGAGCGACGACCACAACCGAAAAAGAACCGGGAATCGCAAGGTCGGGCGGATGGAATCCACCGCTTCTTCCCAGGGAGCACCTCGCGGAATGCGCACCGAAGTGGGTTCCTGGGGGCCGTTGGGGAAAAACGGAACAGCGCCCACAAAGGCTGCAGCCAATATCAGCCCTCCCCCGAACAGGATGGCGGTTTTCTTGGATATACCAAATAAATTCATGGCGTCTCTATTCACTATTTGGGTTCGTACGGGGGGGCAAAATACTGGAAAACCACAACATCCTCAAAGCCTTTTAGCGTACGGTGCCACTGCTTCAATTGGCCCGAAGCCCGGTAACCGGCTCGTTCAAAAAGCGCTATGCTGGCCGCATTATTGGCATGAATCTCCGCATGCACTTGACGCAGTAATGCGTGGTGAAAAGCCCACTCGTGCACCGCTTCCAACGCCATTAAGGCCCAACCTTTTCCACGTGCGGATTCGCTCAACAAAATACCAATGCCGGCCCGTTGGTGTATCGGTTGTGCGTCAAAAACGTCCACCGCTCCAACGGCCGCTCCAGTCTCTACACATTCGATGATGAACCGAATTTGCAGAGCCTGCCAAAAGTCTTTGCCGGCTTCCTCCAAATACCGGCGCAAAAAATCTTCGCTGTACGGCGTGGTACGGTTACTCACAGACCAATTCTCCGGACTGTTCTCCCATTCCACGGTTTGGGCCAAATCCCGGGGTTCCGGCAGGCGCAGCCGAATGGAACCGTTTACAGGATAGGCCATGTTCCGGAAAAAACAAGTTCCGCGGGACCCTCCAACTCAATTCCTTGAAAACCCCCGCGTACGGATTGCGCTCGAACGCGGAGCAGCCCGCCTTGGGTGTGCAATTCGGTCCAAGCTTCGTCGGATGGGTGCAAATAAGCCAACACCAAGGCGGCGGCCGTAGCCCCGGTTCCGCAGCTGAGGGTCTCGTCCTCCACACCGCGTTCGTAGGTGCGCAAGTGCCAACGGTGGTTGCGGTCCTGCTCCAAAAAATTGGCATTGACGCCGGACGGCCCGTACACCTCGTTCCGGATTCTTTTTCCTTCTAAAACGACAGGATAATCCGCCAAATCGGTCACCAGTCCTACCCAATGCGGAGAACCGGTATCCACAAAATACCCACCGTGCTCGGCTTGAGGCAAACTGGCGTCCGCCATGCGGATGCGAACCGTGCCGTTGGATTCCATAAAAGCGGTACGCTCGCCGTCCGCCGCCTCAAAAGAGACCGCGTGTCCGGAAAACAAGCCCAAGCTTTTGGCTAAGGCCACGGCGCATCTAGAACCGTTCCCGCACAGCGAACCCAATTTACCGTCGGCATTGAAATAAAGTAAAGAGAAGGACTGCCCGGCGCGAACAGGCGGACGCAGGAGCATCAAACCGTCCGCCCCTATGCCAAAATGGCGGTTGCACATTCTGGCCACCAACGACGAATCGTCGTGGGGGAAAACTGCAGCAAAATCGTGCAAAAGCACGAAATCATTGCCCGTTCCGTGGTACTTTACGAAAGCGTAGGCCATGCCTTAAAGGTACGGGTTGGCATCGTTTTTGAAAGTACCTTCTAGAAGAATTTGACTTTTACTAAACTTTCTATTTGCAACGCAATGGACAAAAAAATCTGGATGCCTTTGGGGCTTGGATTGGCCGGTGGACTGTTGGCCTTTGGCGCGGTAAAAACCATGGAAACCGTCGCCGGAAGCGGTTGGATGCCCTTGCATGCGCCCGTACAAACGGTGGCCAACGTGCCGGGAATTACCTCCTCCACGGATTTTTCGGCAGCGGCCGAGAACGCTGTACATTCGGTAGTCCACGTCAAAACGTCGGTGGAACAAGGGTACTACTTTAATCCGTTCCGGGACTTCTTCTTTGGCTTTGGGGAACAAGCGCCGCAAATGACCCCCAGAATCGTACAAGGCAGTGGGTCCGGTGTGGTGATTTCCAAAGACGGGTACATCGTCACCAACAACCACGTAATAGACAAGGCCAAGGAGGTCAGGGTGTCGCTCAACGACAACCGCGAATACGTTGCCGAAGTGGTGGGAACGGACCCCACAACGGATTTGGCGGTGCTCAAAATTAAGGCGGATAACCTGCAACCCCTTGCTTTTGGCAATTCCGATTTGCTGCGTTTGGGCGAATGGGTCATGGCCGTTGGGAACCCGTTCAACCTGACGTCTACCGTTACCGCGGGCATCATCAGCGCCAAAGGACGCAGCATCAACATCATCGACAACCAAAGCGCCATTGAGGCCTTCATTCAAACCGACGCCGCCGTCAATCCGGGAAACTCCGGCGGAGCATTGATCAATACGATGGGTGAATTGGTGGGCATCAATACCGCCATTTCCACACGAACGGGCAGCTACGAAGGATATTCGTTTGCGGTACCGGTCAATATTGTCAGCAAGGTGGTGGACGACATCACCCGGTACGGAATGGTGCAACGCGCATACTTGGGGGTAACGCTGTCCGACCTCACTCCCGAATTGACCAAGGAAATGAACCTAAACGTGACGCAAGGAGCCTTTTTGACGGATGTGGTTGCCGGTGGTGCCGCGGAAAAAGCAGGTTTGCAACGCGGGGACGTCGTGGTGCGCGCGGGCAGCAAAACCGTCACCCGAATGAACGAACTGCTGGAGGTGGTGGGCGCCAAACGCCCGGGAGACAAACTCACCGTCACCGTGCTGCGCGACGGAAAATCCCGGGATTTTGAATTGACCTTGCGCAACCGCGAGGGTAACACCGATTTGGTGAAAAAAGACGACATGACGGCCGTGTCCAGCTTGGGCGCGCGCTTTGAGCCGCTCACCGCCGAAGAAAAACGCAACTTGGGACTGCGCGCCGGCGTTAAAATAACGGATCCAGGAACCGGCAAGTTGCGCCGGGCTGGTGTTCCCGCGGGCTTCGTATTGGTCAAACTCAACAATGTCCTGGTAAACACCGTGGAAGATGTCCAAAAGATCATTGGTCCCTTGAAGCCCGGCGACGGTATTTTGCTGCAAGGCTACCGGCCGGACGGCGGTGCGGACTTTTATGCCTTTGGACTGTAACGAAGCAATTTCATGAAGCTGAGCGAATCTTTACTTGAAGCCGCTTCAACATACCCAACGGCCTCCTCGGAGGCCGTTTTTTTTTGAGGTTCCCGTTCCGGAAATGAGCACGATCCGTGCACGCAACTCACGCCCTTCCGGAGGACTGCAAGCAAGAAACACCTGCCTTGGTGTGAAAAATACACACCTTAATTGATTAATTAACTGTGCGTTATATAATTTTTAAGCCCGTGTTAAGACCCCTACCTTTGCACCATCAAACCAAAAAACCTTGTCATGCGCACAGCC
>Ga0209107_10001669_pt1 | contig 12426 bp, 15 predicted proteins | sample LakErihyJuly2011_2_FD_187460 | JGI IMG/M metagenome (GOLD analysis project Ga0209107, IMG submission 187460) | Freshwater microbial communities from dead zone in Lake Erie, Canada - CCB hypolimnion July 2011 (SPAdes) (version 2) | ecosystem: Environmental > Aquatic > Freshwater > Lentic >... | reverse complement strand
TTTAACAAACCCTGCATCACTTCTAAAAGATTTAGATAAAAAAAGTGTACAAGACGAGATAGGCAAACGATTAGAAGAATCTAAAAGAATGTCTCAAAATACAGCTAATACAGTAACAAACAAAAACGTTGCTGACTTTGAAGGGCAGCCTAGAGTATTTGGAGAAAACGTTACTGCAGACTTTAAGAAAATAAAAATTAGAGAAGACGTCCCTTACTATAAACTTTCTCCAGAAGAACAGAAAAAAGACGATGAAATATACGATCTTCAAAGACAGAATAGAAAAAAATTAGGAGGAACTAAATGTTACACTTGTGTAGGCAGAAAACGACGAGTGTGATATAATAAAGCAAAGTATAAAAATAAAATTTATGCTTTTTGATTGAAAACAAGTAATAACTTTGTATCTATGAGTAAACCAAACGACAAATTAGACTTCTCAGACATCACTTTCGACGACTTTATAGGTGATGGACTTGAGACAGCTAATCCAAAAGAGGATAAAGCTGAAAACATTGACAACGATGAGGATCTTGAAGATCAAGATGAAGACATCGATGATACTAACAATGATGACGAAGATGATGCTGATGACGATCCAGCTCCCAGACGTTCTTCTAAAAGAGGAGTCTTTGATGACTCTGATGATGAAGAAGAAAATGACGGTGAAGACAATGGTGAAGAGTCAATCACAGATTCAATTGCAAAAGCTTTAGGCTACGAATTAGAAAAAGATTATGCTGATACTGAAGAAGGATTAGCAGAGTTTACTAAAGATGTAGCTAAAGAGATTGCTGAAGATCAACTTCAAGCATTGTTTGAGCAGTTCCCAACTGTGCAAAAACATCTTGATTATGTTCTTGCTGGTGGAGATCCTGACAAATTCTTTCAGACTTACAATCCTTCATTGGATTACGGTCAGATTGAAATTGACAGAGACGACTCTAGAACTCAAAAAGGATTCTTAACTGAATACTTAAGAGAGAAAGGGCATGATGATGATTTCATTAAAGATATGATTGATGACTATGAAGACTCTGGCAAATTATATGACAGAGCTTTAAATGCACAAAAACATCTTGCTGCTGGACAAGCTAAAGAGAAAGAACAAATTGTAGCTCGTCAAAGAGAAACTCAAAGACAACAACAACAACAAACTGAAGAGTTTTGGGAGAGTGTTGCAACTACAATTGAGCAAGGAAAAGAATTTGCTGGGATTAAGATTCCAGACCGTGAGAAAGCAAAGTTCTTTGACTACATCTCTAAACCTGTAGATAAGCAAGGACGTACTAAAAGAGACGTTGACTATGCTTCTGCAGAAATGGATGCTAAGTTAGCATTAGACTACTTGATGTATAAGAAGCTTGAGTTGAGTGATATTATCTCAACAAAAGTTAAATCAGCAAGTGCACAAAACTTAAGACAAAAAATTCAAAGCAATCAAGAAAGAGTAAAGAATTTCGGAAAGGCTGAGAAAGGAAAAATAAAAACATTTGATCCAGACCAACTGGACATAAAGAGGCTGTTTGAAAAATAACGCAAATTAACTTTAAAAACTAAGAATCATGTCAGTAATGCAAGTTTTAAAGACGTACTATAACGATAGTCAGATGACCGATACTAACTCATTGGTTAATGCACTTATGGAACGTCCAGAGGAGTTATCTCCTATCATCACTCACCTAGCCGGTCGTGAAGAGAAAAAGTTCCCATTATCTTTCTTAACAGAAGGTGTTGGAAACACTAAATCTATCGATCGTTTCGAGTACGAGTACCGTGTTAAAACACACGAAATTAATGTTCGTCCTGTTACTGTAGGATTAGCCGCAGCTGCTGGTGCAGGTGGGTCTATGTTTTACTTAACTTTCCCAGACAAATGGTTCGTATTCCCTTACACTCTTGTTTCTCAATCAGGTGTATTGGCACGTATCATGAATGAGCCAATTCCAGACGGTGCAGGTTGGAAGTATACTTTGAAAATTGTATCTCCTGACACTGCTAACGTTCCTTTGGCTGACGTAACTGCTGGTGCTCTTTGGGGTCAATTGTATGCTAACGTAGGTGTAGATTTCTCTCGTGGAAATGCTTCTAACTGGACTGCTCCAGGTTTAGTTCGTTCTAAAATTGGAACTATCCGTAAATCTTATCACTTCTCTGGAAATGCTAAAGATTACGTTGCACAATTCGAACTTCCTTTGAAAGAGGGTAGCAAAACTAAGTTGTGGATGGATTACGAAGAGTACCGTCACATGTTGAAGTTCAAAGAAGAGTGTGAAATGTACTACTGGTACGGTCAAAAAACTCACGATGCATCTGGTATTTCTACGATGTTGGATGAGAATGGTCAGCCAGTTATTTCAGGTCCTGGTCTTCTTGAGCAAATCATCAACAAAGACACTTACTCTACGTTGACTCAAACTAAACTTGAAGAAACAATTGGAGATTTGTTTTATGGTATGACTGACGCTACAGACAAGCAAGTTACCCTTTACACTGGTATTGGTGGAGCTCGTGAGTTTGACAAAGCTCTTAAGTCTTACTACAGTGGAAATCCTTTCTTACAAACAACTCAACCAACCTTCATCACTGGATCTGGTCGTAACTTAGGAATTACCGGTTACTTTACTAGCTACCAACACGTTGATGGTTATTCAGTGAATGTAGTTAAGTCTCACTTGTTTGATCATGGCCCTGTTGCTCAAGCTTCTCAGAAGCACCCAGTATCAGGTCTTCCACTTGAATCTTACCGTATGGTATTCGTTGACCAATCAACTTATGACGGAGAAAACAACTTACAAATGATCAATAAAAAAGGTCGTGAGTTACTTCGTTGGTGTGTTGCTGGATCAGTAGTTCCGAAAGGATTCTCTGGTAACGATAGCCGTGCTAGTGATATAGACGGTGCATCTGTTCATATGCTTAAGACTGCTGGTATCTTACTTCGTCGTTTCGATACAAGCTTGGATCTTAAGTGTATTGCATCGTAATTTGTGTTTGGTTTGCACTAAAAAAGGGGCAGGTTCTGCCTGCTCCTTTTTATCTTTATAGTTTTACAATATTAGGTTATTCTTTCCCCTAATACTTACTAATACAAAAAGAACAAAAACAAGATGAAGACAGTTATAATCAGAAGGTTAGAGGTTTTAAACCACTTACCAAAAGAGATCCGAGCAGGAGCAAAGATCAAAATCGGTTCAATTTATGTGAACCGTCAGCCACTCAAAGGATTGGATGGAGAGGAAGAAAACAAAATTCTCTCAAAAGTAATTGATGTACCACCTGGACATGAGAAATGGCCAGAGAAAACCAAAGACTTCTGGGCAAGTTTATCATTAAAAGTTCCTTTCGAGGGAGTTGAGTTAAACATTGACACAGATGAAACTGGAATGCCTGAAAATGTAATGGACTTTGTTTATTACCAATGGTGTAAAAAGCACAGACAAGTGGCAAGCAATGAGGAAGAGATGAGAAGCAACTCTGAAAAGAAATTCTACATCTACGATCCAGCTAAAGACTTGTTAAAGAAACATGCTAGAGTTCAAGTTAAAAAGGATGCTGATAGAGAATTTATCAAGCTTACTGGAAACTTCGACAAGATGAGAGCAATTACAAGAGTATTAACTTCAGGAGATCCTTCAAGATTATCTGAAATTGAACTCGAAAACAATTTGTACGAGCTTAAAGAAGCTGGTCCAGACAAATTCTTACGATATGCTTTAGATGCAGATCTAGAACTACGTGCAGAAATTGAAGAAATGGTTGAGCAGTCAGTACTTAGAAGAATCGGAAATCAAGTAATATTTGAAGACGAGACTTTAGGGGAAGACATTAAAGACACAATCATTTACTTTAAAAACAAGAAGAACTCTGGAGCATTAAACACTATGAGAGCTCGTTTAAAAGAAGTGAAACACTAAAACTAACTAGTCAATGACTGTTAACGAAATGCATATAGCTGTCAACCAAGGGGTGCAAAAAATTGCATCCTTCCAGGTTGACAACTTATTACCTCAAGAGATCGACCATGAGTTGAACCTTGCTATGATGAGATTTATCAAGCAAAGATTTAACTACACGTCTAATCGTTTGGGGAAAGGTTTCGAGCAGTCACAGAAAAGAATAGATGACCTTCGTAACTTATTAGTAGAGAACTCAGGTGATACTACTGCTGAAGGACTTGTTTATACTTCAAACTATTCAAATGTCTATGTGGATCGGTATACCTTTCCACTAGACTATTTGTTTTTAATATCAGTAAGAGCTAATGTTTACTTTACTTGTAATGTAGACATACAAAGCTTAATAACCCCAGTGCAAAAAGTTGCAAGTGGTGTCAGAATTGATTTAACTCCTCCTGCACCTGGGTACGTATTAACTACCTTTGACAGATGGAGCACCTCAATGGGAGATTGGGAGGGAATAATGAATCTTCCTATCGGGGAAACCATTACAACAGACCAACTGTATGATAGCAACAACTATAACTTTGGTATAAGACCAGCAATGTCTTTCCCAGAAGGAACAGCTGGAGCTACTTCTCAACAGAACCCATATTTAGATAGCAACCAAGTTTATCTAATTAATACTTCTTGGGACGGCACAATTTGGGGGGGAGGAAACCCTGTTTCAGTACAATCTACTTGGATAATAGACGGTGATATGACAAGTGCAATTTATGTACAACATGCTGTAACTGAAACAATTACTAAAACGACTAGAACGTATCCAACAGGAAGCTATAGAATAAGTTTGGCTTCATTTGGACAACATGACGATATTTTGTATATGATGGACGACCCATTCAATATGAGTTGGTACCACGAGCCAACATATACAATCGAAGAAAATTACATCGATGTTTACACCGATAATCAATTTGTAGTACCGAATGTTAAAATAAAATACATTCGGAAACCTGTAGAAATCTCATATACTAATGGAGTAGGATGTGAACTAGCCGTTCATACTCACCATGAAATAGTTGAGATGACTGTAAAAAGTATACTGGAAGGTATTCAAGACCCAAGGTATCAAACTCAAACGATGGAAACATTCGAGAGTGAATAATTAAATAATGTGTTAAACGCCTAATCTTAAAACAAAATGGCACCTTCAAATTTATCTCAAGTATTTGTCGCTAATGACATTACTGACACTACTAACGGAACTATGCTAGATGGTTCTACTTTCCTTCAAAATGCTGCACCTGCAGCTAGTTTGATCGGAGTATGGAACTTGGCAGGAGCAACTCCGGCATATTTAACAACTTCATTGATAGCAGCTGCTGGCCCTATTCAGATTGTTCAAACTATGCCTTCTGGAACCAACGTTATTGCTTCTCCTATCATTGATGTTAAAGACATCAAAAGAATTAAGTACTCTAGGTACGATGCTTCTGTACGTCACAACATTCGTGTTGACATTGGTGCACCTACTGCAAGTAAGGCTGTAATGGTTCGTATTGCATTACGTAATGCACCTACTGCTTATGCTAACTACTACCAAAATGGTACTGCTCTTGACCTTTCAGGAGGTGGATTCGAGTTTCCATTGCTTGGTAACTTTGCTGCAGGTCGTATGATTTTCAACATTGAGGTTGATGCTGCTGAGCATGCTGGTGTTGAAGCAACTTTGTACACTCAAATTCGTAACAAAATTATTGCTAACAAAACATTAAATGCTTTGTTTACTGCAACTAACAACACGACTACTTTGGACGTGACTGCTCGTCATGCAGGTGTAGTATTTGATTTTATTGTTGCTTATTCTGATGGTTCTACTCTTACACCAACTGCTGCACAAGTTATAACAGGTGGTGATTCAGGAGTTGGTAACTACTGGCAGGCACTTTCTGATGAGAAAGCTCAACGTTCTAAGTATGGTAACTTCAACCGTATGTACTTCCCATTTGCATTCCCTGAGTTTGCACAGTCTGGAAATACTTACGAGGTTGTAGAAATCCAATATGCTCACGGATGGCCTTCTAGCACTGGTATTGCCCGTGCAGGTGAGTTAAATAGCATCAAAATCTACAGCAAAGTTGTAGTTGCTGCTAACACTGTAGCTGATGTTGTATTCTTAGGAACATCTGCTGCTAACTGGGGAGTTACAGATACTGAATTGCTATTCTAATCTGAAATCTATTTTTAAAAGTAGGGGAGTCAAATCCCCTACTTTTTATTATCTTTACCATATAATTTAAGTTCTAATGGCTATTACTTCCATAACCAGTGTTACAATCTCTGCTGACTGCAAAACATTAACTGCTTTGTTTCAAGGGCAACCGACCCCAGCAAATTTTACTAACGAGATTACCACTACTACTTTTACTTCAGCTACTGTAGGAGTATTAACTAATCCAACTGGTACAACTTGGCAATGGGAGATTACATCTGTACAAGCCAATGAAGTTTTTAATGGAGTTATAACAATTGATTCCTTAACTTCTGCACCTGTAAGCCTTGAAAAATATGCAGTAGGAACCTGTGAACTAGACTGTTGTATAACCACTCTAGTAAATGATGCAATTAATTGCACATGTGATTGTGACCGTTGTGATGAGGATCTGCATAGAGCAGAAAAAGTTCACTTGCTAGCAGAATCTGCTAAGTACAGTGCAATTAACAACAATGTAACTGACGCAATTAATAAATACACCAAAGCCAAAGAATTCTGTACGGAAGTTTGTGCTTGTGGATGTTAAACAGGAAATATGGGGTACGTTCCAGATAGAATAAATAATGTAACGTTCGACCAAATGTTGAGCACTTTAGGGCTATGTCTTGCTTCTAAAGGTACTGGCTTCTACAATAAAGTTGTAGGAGGAGTAAAATGCTCAACCTTAGAACTTAAAAAACTAGAATTAGTTCTTTATCTTCTAAATAGAAAAGATAAAACATCATCTTTAGATTGTATATTTAATGGAGCTGATATGCCAGGAGTATCTTACATAGGTGCTGTAACTCCTTCAAGCAATGTTCCATACATTCAAACATTTGTAAATTACTTTACTTTATCATATTGTAAAGACTGTATTATATCAGATTCTACGGCTGGGGTAGTTATAGTGGATACCACTCCTTACCTTTTGTTAGAAGATCTGTCGTTTATTTACTTAGAAGACTCATCCAAAATAAAATTAGAATAACATGTCATTACCTATAAGTTCTCTTACACTAATTGCTAAAACAAGCATAGGAGCTACCCACCACCTTCCTTTAGCAGATGGAACTGCAGCTAACTATAAGCTGTTGATTCAAGATTTGTTCCCTGCACTAAATACATTAGGAACATCAAGTGAGGCATTATTTGTAAGTGTAACAAATAAGAACACTTTGAATTTCAAAGGGATTAGATCTTTAGATAGTTTATTGACTGTAACAACTGCAAGTAATAATATTACTTTGCAAGTAAACCCTGCTAATATTAACTTAGCTCTTTGTAATAATGCTACATCAGCATTTGTAACAGGTCCTGTAAGTTTAACTAGTGGAATCTCAGGAACATTACCTGTTGCTAATGGTGGTACAGGATTAGCTACTTTAACTGCTAATAGTTTATTTGTAGGTAACGGAACATCAGCTTTAACAGCTTTAGGGGCTGCAACTAACGGTCAAATTCCAATTGGACGTACAGGTTTATCTCCAGTTCTTGCAACATTAACTGCAGGAACTAACGTAACTGTAACTAATGCTTCAGGAGCTATCACAATCGCAGCAAGTTTAACTACATTAACTGCTAACTTAAACGGAGCTGGATATAATATCTATGCTTTAGGGTGGTTAAGTGGTGATGGACAAAATGAAGGTATTGCAATTAACTCTGCAGGTAGAGTATTTATTGGATCTTCAACCCCAACTGCATTTTACAATTACGATTTAAACGTAAATAATGGAATTGGGTTAAATGGAAGTGTTCTTCAATATATTTCCATGAGTACTTCTGCTACTCCACAAACATTAATAATTCAAGGTACAACTACTTCATCAGCATCTACTGGAGGAAGTCTTATAGTAATAGCAGGCACTGGATCAGCTGCTGCTAATGGTGGTATAGCTTACTTGTCTGGAGGTGATTCAGCAGGAACATTTGGAGGTGGTGGAGTCGTCCTTACAGGTGGAGCCACTGCTACAGGTACAGGAGGAAACATAGCACTTAATGCTGGAACAACTTCTGGGGCAGGTACTGGTGGAAATATATCATTAAACCCAGGAGCAACTGTTGCTGGAACAGGTGGAATAGTAGTTCAGGCTGCTTCTTCAACCACAAGAGCTTTCACTAACTTTACAGGAACATCGGGAGCAGCATCAGCTAACTCATTATCTAGTTCTGTTGCAACAGCTGGTGCTAAGACTGGGGCAATTAAAGTACAAATTAACGGTGTAGATGCATGGATCAGAGTGTATGCTACTGCTGAATAATAGATAAGTAAAAACCAAACAAACAAATAGTTATGAACGTAATTAAACAAGAAGAGAAGTATGGTGTGAACATCACCGCTACTCGTAGAGAGTTTCTAGAAATGTATAAAGTGTTACATGAAACTCGTGGAGAAAAAGGAGTTAAGTATGCAATGATCGTCCTAAAAGATTGTGACGTAATCAAGAAAGAACTTGACTTTTTAGAAGTTATGGCTGCTCCCTCAGAAGCATTTATTGAACTATCGAGAAAAGCTCAAGAGTTCATGCAGGCTGAAAACGAAGAGGGTTTAAAAGCAATGGAAGAAGAAAATGTGGAATTAATAAATGCTCGTAAGCAACAGATAGCAGATGTGAACATTGAACTTGATAAAGAGGTAACTCTAGAACTCAAGATGATTAATGAGAAACTTCTTCCTGAAAGCTTATCAGCAGATCAGATAGAAACTTTAATAAAAATAATTAACTAACATGAGTTACAATAGTGGTGTAGAAGTATTGTTAAACGATGGTTTAAACAATCAACTTAAAAAAGTAGGGTACCTTAATATTAATGATAATGGTTCTGAAACATTAGATGTTGCTGTAAATAGCATTTCATTTTCTAATGTAGGAACTATTGCTATTAATTTATTAGGATCTGATTTACCTGTAGGATCGACTGTAAGTTTTGATGCAGGGGGTGGAGATAATCGTTTTCCAGCAAATACCTTTGCCTATGACACTACTGGTACAACATTATTAATTGCTTATACTTGGTAATATGGGAACAATAATAAGTCTAGCAAGCCCTGGTGGAAACATAGGAGCAGTTAAGTCACTAGGTTCAGTAACAGCTACTACTGCAAATGCAGTTGCTGGAGCTTTGTTAATCACAGCTAATACCCTAGATATGAGTGGTGCAGTATTTTCTACTTTAGAAATTAGAGCTAGAGGGTTTAAAACTGGTGTTGCAGGAAACTGCACTATGAGAATGTATTTTAATACAACTGCAGATTTAACAGGAACTCCTGTACTATTAGGAACTCATACAGCTAGTGCTGCTAATATCCATGCTCAATTTGTTAGGCAAGTGTATATTGATAAAAATAATACTATAGTTCTTAATGCAACTCAAAATGCAAACACAGATGACACTGAAAATGCAGCTGGAAGAACTGTAATTACTAATGCAGGAAATATTAATTATACTGATCCTTTATATTTAGTTTTAGCAGTTCAAAATGGAAGTGCAGCTGATAGCACTGCCTCAACACTTTGGTATACAAAAACACATGGGTATTAATGACGCTATTAGAACTAACCCAGACGTTAACAGCTCGACCTTGGTTCTTAAAGAAAGGGCCAGCATTAGTAGCTAGAAAGTTTAAGGTTAGTTTACATGATGCTACTGCAGCATTAAAGATTGTAAGAGCAAAAAGTAGAGAGATTAACAGAAAGGTCGTAAAGGTTGAAACACTTGATAACGATTCTGACAATGTTATAAACGAGTTTGAACAGTATTTAGATAAAAACGGTATTGATCACTCAATGGTCAATTCCGTTAAATACTGGCAGAATATGAAAGGAGAACAACGGTTCTCTGTAGTTACCAAAAATGATAGGTCGGCAGAAGAGATTCAAAAAGACATTGAAGAATTTGCAGCTAGTTATAGTCCTAAAGCTAGAGTTATAACTAAAGGCAGAGGAGTTGACTACAAACTGAAGTCTACCCTTGAGATATCTTTACCTGACATTCACTATGGAAAGTTAACAGATATTACCTTAGAAGAAATGGAGAAACAATTCCTTGATACAATTGAGGATTTGGTTAACAAAGGTCGAGGGATAAATATCGAAAAGATTCTTCTCCCAATCGGAAACGATGGAATGAATACAGACGGAATGAGAATGGCTACAACAAAAGGTACCCCTCAACACGATACTGTAGGATGGAAAGAATCATTTAAAGGTTACTGGACTCTAATAGTTAGAGCAGTAGATTTCTTGAAAGATGTGGCTCCCGTTGATATTATTGTTGTATCGGGAAACCATGATTACGAGAGAATGTTTTATGCTGGGGATGTCCTAGCAGGGTGGTATAGAAACGACCCAAGTGTTACTGTAGATAACTCTACAATGCCAAGAAAATATTACAAGTACGGGAAAAACATGATAATGTTTACCCACGGAGATAACGAAAAACCTTCAGATATGCCACTAATAATGGCTACTGAACAACCGGAAATGTTTGCAGCAACTGAGTTTAGAGAAGCTCATTGTGGACATTACCATAAAGAACAGGTAAACGAATACCGAGGTGTTAAGGTAAGATTCCTTCCTTCAATATGTGCTCTAGATGAGTGGCATAAGAAAATGGGGTATCAAGCATTAAGAGCAGCTCAGGCATTCATTTGGAATCACGACGAAGGACTTGAAGGATATTTACAAAGCAATGTTAGATAAAATACAGAAAGATGACTTTAGATGAAATTTCATTTAACCTTTTAAATCTATTTAGAGGTGGACGTAGCTCTCAGGATGAGGTAATATCCTTGGCTCAAATCAAATTTAACATTAAGCACTATCGTGCTGTATTTATACGTAGAGACTATGCAAGAAATGGCTTAGTAACTCGTCATTTAGAACAAGACTTAAAGTGTGTGCAATTAGAGAAAGTAGATCTTTCTAAATGCTGTAATATCAGTCTTAACTGCCCTGCTTATAAAAGTGTAAAGAAAATCCCAAGAACAGTCCGTTTTAACTTTGAAGAAGCTATTACATATGTAGGGGATATAACAGGATTAGGAAGAATTCAAATGATTAAAGCATTTGAAGCTAATTACATCTCAGCTGAAAAGTTTACCAAAAACAATACTAAGGCCTTTATGATTGAAGACTATTTGTATGTCCTTAATCCAAAAGGTGCTGATTATGTCAATGTACGTGGAATATTCGAAGACCCAGAAGAAGTTTCAGAATTTATTGACTGTGCAGGACAGCCTTGCTATTCAGGCTCTGATATCTTTCCAATGCCTATGGATATGGTCCAAGGTATTACTCAAGGAATGATGCAAGGAGAATTACGATTATTAGCTGGAACCTTTACAGATACTGTGCTTGACCGTAATCAAGATTTATCTCCAGGATCCCCACAACAATCTTCTAAAGAATAACAATTTTTAACTAACTTTGTAACTATGGCAGCTTGGCAAAATAAAGAAGGTAAGAACTCAAAAGGGGGCTTAAACGAAAAAGGCAGAAAGTCTTACGAAAGAGAAAACCCTGGGTCTAATCTAAAAGCTCCTCAACCTAAAGGTGGTAGTAGGAGAAACTCATTCTGTTCTAGAATGTGTGGAATGAAGGCCAAACTTACAAGTGCAAAAACAGCAAACGATCCTCAATCAAGAATTAACAAATCACTTAGAATCTGGAACTGTGGAAGTTGCAGTAACTGGTAATACTTAATAAAATGGCATTCAACATTGACACACAAAAGATAACCGAATACGGAGAATGGGCAGGATTGAATGTAGCATGGGCTACAATATCATATGCAATGTTTACAAACAGTATAACTTGGATCATTGGAATAGTAGGGGGTGTAACCCTAATATGGTTCAATGTTGAAAGAGCATTAAAAGCACGTCAAGAAAGACAGATGTTAAATAAAACAGAAGAAGATGAGCAAGCTGATTAAAAGAAAAGACGGGTCATACTCTAAGAGAGGACTTTGGGATAATATAAGAGCTAAAAAAGGTTCTGGAAAGAAACCTACTAAAGAAATGCTTAAGCAAGAATCTAAAATTAAAAAAGAAGAAAACATGAAATCAATGTATAAAGCTGGGGGCAAGACCTCTAAGCCAAAAATGAAAAAAGGTATGCCATCATTTATGGAGGAATCTAACGAAATGGAATTTGGTGCACCTGGTGTTAAACCTCCTAAAAAGTATGCATTTGGAGGAATTGAAACTGGTATGCAAGCTAATGCTCGTCAAAATCAAGCAGAAGGTAACGCAAACATGGCTGG
>Ga0209107_10001668_pt1 | contig 12427 bp, 8 predicted proteins | sample LakErihyJuly2011_2_FD_187460 | JGI IMG/M metagenome (GOLD analysis project Ga0209107, IMG submission 187460) | Freshwater microbial communities from dead zone in Lake Erie, Canada - CCB hypolimnion July 2011 (SPAdes) (version 2) | ecosystem: Environmental > Aquatic > Freshwater > Lentic >... | reverse complement strand
CGAAACAAAATTAAGATTTAATTAGCACTTGAACGAAGCCCAATAAAAAAAATTGCAGAAAAAATATGAAATTACCAAAAAATGACAATATCTTTGCTTCAAATCCGTTTTACGACAAAATGAATATGAAAAAAATCTACGGTTTAATCATAGGTCTTGCATGCACAGCTCAAGCATATGCTCAGGACCCAGAATTCACGCAGTTCTATGCTGCCCCAGTCTATACCAATCCAGCGATGGCAGGTACAGCTTTTTGTGGCAGACAATCTGCGGGAAGAATGTCCATCAATTACAGAAACCAATGGCCTAGTTTGCCAGGTACTTTCCGTTCATTTAATGCAAGTTACGATCAGCACTACGATAAAATCGGTGGTGGTATTGGCTTAATGGCGACATATGACAGAGCAGGTGCAGGACTTCTAACCACTACATCTTTGAGTGGTGTTTATTCTTATGTATTGCCCATTAACAAATATTTCTTTTTGAGAGGTGGTTTGCAGGCATCATTCGTAAACAAGTCAATTGACCACAGCAAATTGAGATTTGGCGATCAAATCCACCCAACCCAAGGTTTCGTATTGCCAACGCAAGAGCCAACCGCTGATGCATCTGTTGTTTATCCAAACTTCGCTGCTGGTTTATTGGCCTATTCAGAAAGATTTTACGCTGGTTTTGCGATGCACAACATCACCCAACCAGTTCAATCTTTTTACAGCAACAACGACGGTATCGTTCCAAGAAGATACACTGTTCACGCTGGTGTTGTAATTCCATTGGATAGAAAAAAATTCTCACAAGCTACTTTTTCTCCAAATGCATTGTTTATGATGCAACAAAATTTCACACAAATTAACTTTGGATTTTATGTAAATAAAGGACCAATCGTTACCGGTTTATGGTATAGACAAACCCTAGGAACCTATGGCAACTCTGACGCTTTAATGGTGTTGCTAGGATTCAGAAAAGACAGATTCAAATTTGGTTACAGTTATGACATCACCGTATCATCAGCGCGCTCAGCTGCTCCTGGCAGCCATGAAATCAGCGCTACAGTTGACTGGTGTTTAAGAGACAGACCTCTAAGATTTAAACCTTTAAGATGTCCTGACTTTTGATAAATTTGGTAATCATACAATAAAATAACATATTTGCAGTTAATATAGTATCCAACACACAATAGATCAAATGAAAATAAGAAAAAATTTATTTGCCTTATCGACTGTTATCGCAGCTACTTTAATCCTTGCTCCATCATGTGGAAAGAAGGGTGGTTCACAAACCACAGGGTTTGGCTACAATAGCAAAAAATGGGGCGGTTTTGAGAATCACAAATACAAAGGACAAGAAACAGGTCCAGGATTAGTCCTAGTTCCAGCTGGTGCATTTGTTATGGGTTCAGCAGAACAAGACGTTTTATATGAATACAACAGTATAGAAAGAAAAGTAACCGTTAACTCATTCTATATGGATGAAGCAGAAATAAGCAACTTACAATATGGTGAGTATGTTTATTGGTTGCAAAAGGTTTTCATTACCTACCCAGAAGTATACAAACAAGCTTTGCCAGATACCTTATGCTGGAGAAACAGATTGGCGTTTAACGAGCCATACGTAGAATATTACTTCCGTCACCCTGCTTACAAAGACTATCCAGTAGTTGGTGTAAGTTGGTTGCAAGCAACTGCATTCGCAGATTGGAGAACCGACCGTGTAAACGAGATGATTCTTGACAGGGAAAAAATACACCCATACGTTGACAAACGTGTTGTAGATGCAGACAACTTTAACAGCAAAACATATTTGGCCAACCAATACGATCCTGCTACCCGTAAAAAGAGTAAAGGCATGATGAGGGATTACAGAACCAAAAAAGGCAAAAGAGATGTTGCTGTAAAAGATGGTATTTTATTGCCAGAGTATAGACTTCCAACTGAAGCTGAATGGGAATATGCTGCTCAAGGTGCAATTGGTAATTCTCAATTTGAAAACACGGATGAGAAAAGAATATACGCCTGGAACGACTTAAGCGTTAGAATGTCTCATGGTAAAGAAAAAGATAGAGGTAAAATCATGGCCAACTTTAAAAGAGACAAGGGAGACCAAGGTGGTATAGCCTCTCAATTAAACGATGCTGGTTTCATAACCACCCCTGTTTTCTCATACTGGCCTAACGATTACGGTTTATACAACATGGCTGGCAATGTTAGCGAGTGGGTAAAAGACGTATACCGTCCATTGTCTTTAGAAGATATGGATGATTTCAATACCTTCCGTGGCAACGTGTTCACTCAAGTTCAATTGGATGAGTATGGTGAAATCTCTGAAAAAGACTCTTTAGGCCGTTTGGTATTCGAACCTGTAAAAGAATCTCAAAATATCAACAGAAGAAACTACAAAGTATCTGATAACATTGGTTACAAAGATGCGACCACATACAACAACGAAGAGCAACAGTATGAATATGGTGTTACAACCTTAATCAACGACAAAGCCCGCGTGTACAAAGGTGGATCTTGGAACGATAGAGCTTATTGGATGAGCCCTGGTACCCGCAGATGGTTGGATGAGAACTTATCTACTTCTACCATTGGTTTCCGTTGCGCTATGATTAGAATTGGTTCTCCAATTGGAAACAGCAGCAAACGAAACAAAGTACTTCCTTCAAGTGGTATTGGAAAGAAAAACAAAAAAATGAGATAATCTCAAAACAATATTTAAAAAGTCTCGAAGAAATTCGGGACTTTTTTTTTGCATATCCTTCCCCATTCCATTCTAGAAAGGAAAATTAAAACTTTAAGAATCTATTGAGTACTTTTGCAAAGCGATAAGCAGCAGCAAGCATGAGATTTGAACAATACGATTTCCTACCCCTTATAAAAGAAAATTTGGCGAGTTTAGGTTTTAAAAAACCTACAGATATCCAGTACAAAGCCATTGGTCCGATTATGAAAGGTGAAGATGTGCTTGCCATTGCTCAAACAGGAACTGGAAAAACCGCTGCATTCGCTATCCCTTTGATAGATTTTATAGCCAAACAAAAAAAGGTTGTCAAGTACAGTGGCATTAAGTGTTTGGTGATGGTGCCTACAAGAGAATTGGCCATTCAAATAGCAGAAGCATTTGATGCCATAGGAAAAGGAACCTCAGTTCATATTTTAAGTTTGTATGGGGGCGTCGACCAAGACAATCAAATATTTAAACTAAAGCATGGTGTCGATATTTTGATCAGTACACCAGGTAGAATGTTTGATTTGATTAGCCAAGGTTATGTGGATTTGAAAAATTTAGAAACATTGGTGGTTGATGAAGCCGACCATATGCTTGATTTAGGCTTTTTAAAAGACATTACAGACATTATGCGCCACATTCCTAGGGAAAGACAAACCTTGTTCTTTTCTGCGACAATTAATGAGCGTATTAAAAAACTGGCCTACAGTATTGTCAAAAATGCAATTCGTATCCAAATTTCACCAGATAATCCGGTCAATAAAAACATTGAACATGCTGTGGCTTTTATAGAAATGGACGACAAACGTTTTTTTATGGAGCGATTGGTCAATGAATTTCCTGGAAGCAAGATTATTATTTTTGTTCGAACCAAGGTAAGAGCTGAAAGGGTTTGCAAGGCTCTTGAACGCGCTGGGATTCATTCACAGACCATTCACGGGGACAAGGAACAAACAGACCGCATGGACGTTCTTAACGACTTTAAACTGGGCAAAAACAACATCTTGGTTGCAACCGATGTGAGTTCTAGGGGGATCGACATTCCGAATGTCGACTATGTGGTTAACTACGATATACCTGAAGTACCCGAAAACTATGTGCATAGAGTTGGTCGCACAGGTCGCGGTGTTCAAAAAGGGCAAGCCGTTTCATTTTGCAGCACAGAAGAGAAGACACTGTTAAAAGACATAGAAGAATATATCGGCAGCCCTGTTGAAGTAATGAAAATCGGCAAAGGCTTGTACGAAGAGACCATTAGTTTTACGAATGACGAGACCCAAAATGATTGGCGCTCATTGCTAAAGGAGGAAGAGGAAAAATCAAAGAAAGTATACGTTGCTCCAGTTAAAGGAAGACCGAAAAAGAAACACAAGAAGTAATTAGTCCTTTTTAAAAACACTTAACATTCTGCTGCCTTTTATAAGGCATTCTTCGTACTCCTCTTCAGGGCAAGAATCGTAGGTTATTGCACTTCCAACATTGTAAGAAATTTCTTTTTGTTTGGCATTATAAATTAAGGTTCTAATGCAAACATTAAAATCAAAATTGCCCTTTGGGTCGAGGTATCCAATGCAACCACTATAAAAACCGCGTTCTTGGTTTTCGTAATCTAAAATGTGTTTCATCACTTCTGTTTTGGGTGCACCGGTCATGCTGCCCATTGGGAACAAGGCATCAAACGCATTTAAGCAGCTAATGTCTTCGATTAACTCAGATTCAACTGTAGACACCAAATGGTTTACTGATTTATACGCATAAGCGCCACAGAGCTCCTTCACTTTTACAGATCCAGGTTTGGAGATTTTTGACATATCGTTTCGAACCAAATCAACAATCATCACATTTTCAGCCCTTTCTTTTACAGAACTGCTCAATACATTTAATTGATGCGTATTTTCATGGCCTAGCAGCCGCTTGTTGGTGCCTTTAATTGGCTGCGACAATAAGTGTTGACCATCCCTTTTAATAAAGCGCTCAGGTGAGCTGCACAGCATAGTTAAGCTAGAGTGTTTGATATAAGCGGCAAAAGGTGCCTGCGTTAAATTGTTGAGTTTTAAAAAACACGGCAATAAATTATCTGCATTTAGATTGGCTTTGAATTCGATGCAATAGTTCATTTCATAAAAAACCCCATTGTAAATATCCATTCGAATTTGCTCAACCTGTTTGATGTATTTTTCTTTTGAAGTATTGGCTAAAAAATTTGCACTGATATCAGAATTTACCGACTCTTGAGATGCTTCAAAATTCAGAAAAGCATGGAATACGTTATCAAAACGGTCTTGTTCTATGCCGTTGTTCATGATCTGGAGTATTTTGCATCCTCTGAGAATGGAAAACACCAGCAAAGGTTCGAAAACAATTGCAGAATTAATTTCTGAAACCTGTCCGTATGGTATGGCTAAAAATTTCCAAAACAGCGATTGTTCCGCTTGCTCCAGCTGTTTGTTTAAGCTACCTGAAAAAACTTTTTTAGAACCAAGGCCGAGCAAGAATTCATAGACATCCTCAGAACAAGCAGAATCTTTTTGGTTGCTATCGTATACATGGCAAACCTCAAATTGATTTGCAAATTGGTACAAGCGTGTTTTTAATTCGCTTAGATTGTCAAACTCAATTGTTCTCATTAAAATGCTGGTATACAGATTTTGCCAATTTTGTCCCTATAACTTTCGTTAAATCTTCCTCGGAAGCCTCTTTTATTTTTTTAACAGATTTGAATGCAGACAAAAGCATTTGACTGGTTTTTTCACCAACGCCGTCTACTTCTGTTAAAGTGGTAATGGTAAATCCTTTGCTGCGCCTATTTCTGTGGTGGGTGATACCAAACCGATGGGCTTCATCGCGCATTTGTTGAATAATTTTTAAGGTCTCCGATTTTTTATCCAAATACAAAGGCAAGGAATCGTTGGGATAATAAAGTTCTTCAAGTCTCTTAGCAATGCCAATAACCGGAACTTTTCCATAAATACCCATGGCCCTGAATGCCTCCACGGCAGAGCTCAATTGACCCTTACCCCCATCCACAACCACCAAGTCGGGCAAATCAGAACCTTCTTGTAACATGCGGGTATAGCGCCTGGTTAAGACTTCGATCATGCTTGCAAAGTCATTTGGCCCTTCAACGGTTTTAATGTTAAAATGTCTGTAATCATTTTTGCTCGGCCTTCCATTTCTAAACACTACGCAGGCTGAAACGGGATTCGTTCCTTGTATATTAGAGTTGTCAAAACATTCAATATGGCGGGGCAAGGTTGTTAACCGCAAATCCTTTTGCATTTGGGTAAGCAAGCGATCGACTTTGAGCGTTGGGTCTAATTTATCGGCAGCCAATTGACGCTCCTGTTTGAGGTAAAACGCATTTTTCATGCTTAGGTCGAGTAATTTCTTTTTATCGCCAGAAATAGGAACCGTCATAGGGATTTCAGACTCAATTTCCAGCTGAATGGGAACAATAAACTCCTTACTCTCCCATTGGTTAGAATTTTTAAATTGTGCAATAGCATTCAACAAGATCTCCTCGTCACTTTCGTCAATTTTCTTTTTGATTTCAAGATTTTGAGATTGTATAATCATGCCATCTACCACCCTCAAATAGTTTATAAATGCGGAACTGCTAGAACTTATAATTCCAAATACATCCACATTGCTAATGCTGTTGTTAACGACAGTCGATTTTGATTGGTAAGACTCAAGTGAAATCAATTTTTCTTTATACTCTTGTGCTTCTTCAAAGGCTAAACGGGCAACTGCATCTTCAATTTGTGTCTTAATATGACGTTTCACCTCTGCCAAATTTCCCCTTAAAATATGCTTGATATTGGCAATGGTTTGCTTGTATGATTCTTCCGATTGAAGGCCTTGACAAGGGCCCTTACAATTTCCAATTTGGTATTCGAGACAAACTTTAAAATTACCCGCGGCAATGGTCTTTGCATTTAAATTTAAATTACAATTTCTTGTGGGATATAATTTTTGAGTTAATTCAAGAATCGTGTGCATCATTTTACCACTGGCATAGGGCCCAAAATATTCACTCCCATCTTTTATTGGATTACGCACGGCATAAACTTTAGGAAAAGACTCTTTGGTGATTTTAATAAGTGGGTAAGACCTATCGTCTTTTAAATTGATGTTATACCGAGGTTGTAGCTCTTTTATTAGCGTATTCTCCAACAGCAAGGCATCAAATTCCGTATCAACAATGGTGTATTGGATGTTGCGGATTTTAGATACCAATACATTGGTCTTGTTGTTGTCGTGTTTTTTTACAAAGTAAGAATTGACACGCTTCTTTAAATTTTTTGCTTTCCCAACATAAATGATCTCCTGTTTTTCATCAATATATTTATAAACCCCTGGCTGTTCAGGAAGATTAGAAATAATTTGCTTGATGTTAATTTGATCACCCATTGAAGGCTCAAAGATATAAATAAGTAATGAAAAGGAAATTTAGAATATTAAGGATCGATTGCCTTTTTCGTCTCTTGTTTCCTGCATGAGTCTTTAGGGGATAAATTGGTTTAATGACCTCCAAAGTTTCAATCAAGACTTAGCTGATAAAATTACCATTGTAAGGAAATTAATTACAAGAAATCCCCAAATAAGTGCTTAGTGTTTAAAATGGCGAATGCCAGTCAATACCATGGCTTGACCGTTTACATTTGCCGCATCAATACTCTCTTGGTCTTTAATGCTACCGCCCGGTTGAGCAATTGCAACAATACCAGCTTGATGCGAAATGTCTACGCAATCAGGGAAAGGAAAAAATGCCTCTGATGCCATCACCGCGCCATTGGTATCAAAACCAAATGCTTTTGATTTTTTAACCGCCGACTCAAGCGCGTCAATTCTTGACGTTTGACCACAACCCATTCCAATTAATTGTTTGTTTTTAACCAAAGCAATACCGTTAGACTTAAGGTGTTTTACGGCTTTAATTGCAAATTCCAAATCGCTTAATTGCTCAGGTGTCATTTGCTTTTCGGTTACAATTTTGAAATCATTTGATGATTCAGAACTCCAATCAACTTGTTGCTCAAGTACACCATTCAACAAACTCTTGAACATGGTTTTGTTGTTGCTTGCCTTTTTTAAACGGATAATAATTCTATTCTTTTTTTGTTTAAGAACTGCTAGAGCTTCATCGGTATATGAAGGAGCACTTAAAACTTCAAAAAATAAATTGTTGATTTCATTGGCTGTTTCTAAATCCACTTCTCTGTTGCAAGCCAGAACGCCTCCAAAGGCAGAGGTGGTATCACAAGCATAAGCCGCTTTGTATGCTTCCAAGAGCGTTGCTCTACTTGCAAGACCGCATGAGTTGGTGTGTTTAATAACGGCAAAACTAGGTTCTGAGAATTCAGCAATTAAGTTTAATGAAGCTTCAACATCCACTAGGTTGTTGTATGACAATTCTCTTCCGTTTAAAATTTCAAAAACATCATTCAAATCGCCGTGGAAAGTTCCTGACTGGTGCGGATTTTCTCCATAACGAAGCGCCTTAGAATCTAGAACACTGTGTTTGAATGCAGGCAGTGCCATGTCTTGATTGAAATAGTTAAATATGGCCGTATCGTAGTGCGAAGAATTCATGAATGCCTTAGCCGCAAAAAGTTTTCGGTCGTTTAAATCTGTAGAACCAGATTTTTCTATCAATAAATTTAACAAATCCGTGTATTGATTTCTATTTGAAACAATCACCGTGTCATTAAAGTTTTTGGCGGCGGCACGAATTAAAGAAATACCACCGATATCAATTTTTTCAATTATTTCAGCTTCATCGTTGCTGTTTTTTACGGTTTCTTCAAATGGATAGAGATCAACAATAACCAAATCAATTAAATTGATTCCATGCTGACTTAATTCTTGCATGTCTTTAGCATTGTCTCTGCGGGCAAGAATACCACCAAAAATACTTGGGTGCAATGTTTTCACACGACCGTCTAAAATCTCAGGAAAGCCTGTGTATGCTTCAACCGCATTTACTGGCAGACCTAAATCTTTTATAAAACTCAAGGTTCCACCAGTTGAATAAATTTGAACCCCGAATTGGCATAATTGTCTGACAATTGGTTCAAGATTGTCTTTGTGGTAGACAGAAATTAAAGCAGATTTGATTGTTTTTGATTGGCTTTGCATTGAGCCGCAAAAGTACAATTTTTATCCCCTTCTATTGTCGACCAATTTTACACAAAAGAAAAAACAATCTTATTTTTACTGAATAACAATGTTTCGCAGAAGCACTTGGCCATTCAATACCATTTTAAGCGCATATAAACCAGGGTTTAGATTGAGTGTATCGAGAACAATATTGTTTATCCCTATTTCACAACCATGGAAAATTGTTTGTAAGAGTTGGCCATTAACATTATAAACCTCAATTTTTATTGGAGAAGCTGAACCAAGCTTAAGTCTGATGTTACAAATCCCATTTGAAGGATTGGGATAAAGGGATATCGTTTCAGCCATTAAATTTTCTTGCCTTACTGAAAGAAGATCCCAAAGCGGTGCGCTGGCCGCGTTAATAATTGGACGGTTAAACACATCGTTTTCATCATACTCTTCAACAAAACCAATTAAGTTAATATTTGCCGGAATGTGAATACCCTCATTTTGACCGATGGCGTCGATGGTGCTGCAAAAATCTGAATTGTAATCGCTGTTATAAGACACAAAACTTGCCGCCGGCAAGGTATAGGAGAAGTCGGCAAAGTACTCTGAATTGGGCGCTACAAGTTGAGGAATCAAATTAGAAATCCCCCACACACCCGAAGGGTTTGCTTTTTGAACATGTTGATGCCAATAGCCATCTACCACGACACTTTCATTGTACAATGGGTGCGAGATCCCACCAGCAGGCCCGCTAGGATTGTCTTTGCTGTAATAATTATTTTGACTCCAAATAAATGGATTGGCCATGCCTCGAACTTTATCCTCTGTTACAGCGCTTCCAATGCGGAGAACCCCATACCAATAGTCTACAAACTTAACCCGAACACGGTAAGAAATAACTCTAGACTGCGGGTTGAAAACTTTATTTTGGATGCTAACTTCTACCGGCGCTTTAATATTGATGCGCGAAGTTATTTCAGCCAACCAGGTATTGTTGCTACCCAATAAAATTTTACGGTCAATTATGGCATCTGGGTAACTGTTGATGTATTGACTTAAGAATAAATTTCCATCATCGGTGCCCATGCTGTCATCAAAATGGTAAGAAATAGGTATTACCCGCCTACCATATTGTTTGTATGCAGAATTGATAATCAAATTGGCGCCTGGACAATAACCGCACCAAGCACCCGTGCCCTCTTCAACAAGTATGTTCCGATCTGCTAAATTGGTGTTGTTATTTCTTAGCACGGTTTTGCGAAAATGGCTATTATCAGCTACCCCATCTATACCATTATTAGGATCAGACAACCAGATGTTCACATCATTTAAGCTTCCTAAGGCCCCGCTAAGCCATGAAATCGGGTGGTTAAAAGACATGTTGCCTTCGCCGTTGGGCATGAGATTTAGTTGATCAATTAAATATGATATGGTATCACCTGCGTTTATCGAATAATTTACTGTGTAAGAATTAACAACATTTTTGCCCCAATTGGACATTTTACCCTTAAAATTAACAACAGAATTAAAAGGGTAAACTTTTTCAACTTTAAGATCTTTAAATGCAAGGTCGAATGCAGATTGATACCCGTAATGAAATTGGTAAACGATGAAATCATCTAAATTAAATGAAAATTGATAAGGCAGATACACCAAAGAGTCTTTGAATAAAGTTGATGACGTATTAGAGGCAGACGCGCAGCCAATACTTCCCTTTGAAAATTTATTGCCATAAGGGGAATAAACAAGATCAAATCGACCTTCAGGGCCCTCGTGTAGAATGATTGCGAATGCAAATATACTTGAATTGTTAATGGGAGGATTGAGCGGATCATTGGCCAAACTTGCACCGTAGTATTGAATAATATGGCTGCGCTTGGGAGCCTTCCCTACTGTATAGGAATATACTTGTGTGCCCACCCCTTCATTTGGTGCAGGCAATTTTTGCAGTTTAAAATCTTTGCCAAATACGACAATACTATTTTCAGGCAGGGCTGTATCTGGAACAAGCGAATTCAAAGCATTTGTGTTAAATGTGATATAACCATTATCAGAGGCTTTGTAATAGCTTACGGGTGTATTGTAGAAATAAAAATCAAAAGGAATTTGGTCTTGCAAAGAAAGTACTTGGTTGGACGGTTGGTTGAGCAAAATGGTTTTATCTGCGTCATAAATTTTATCTAAGAAATAACCTTGAGGAAGCGCACCGTCATTTCTAAGAGCAAAATAAGACTGACCAAAACCAGGGACAGCGCAAATCAATACGATAAGTTTTAAACTTAATACCCTCATTTGAAAACAATAATACCCAAAAAAAAGCAAAAAAAAAAGTCCTGAATAAATTCAGGACTTTTTAAAGTTGTAAAACTTTTAATTAGTTTTTGTGCAAGTGCGCATTTACGAAATCCCATTGGGTTCCGTTCTTTTTCCAAAGCAAAGTAGCGATCTCAACATTAGCCATATTCCATGCAGCATCTTTTGTGATGGTGATGGTTTTGTCAAATTGAGTTCCAGAAGCTACAGAACCGCTGCTTACCATGGTACCCCAGTCTCCGTTTGAAGAACGCAATACTTTGTGGTGAGAAGCGTTTGCTCCACCGTTAGGACCTGATTGGTTGGCGATAACTTTATCTTCTAAAACAATTACAGAGATGTTGTATTCACCTGTAGCTGCTTGGAAGAATTTGGTTCTGGTATTAACAACAATGTTGTTGCCTTCTACTGTATAAGTCAAACCACTGTTTGCAACTACTGCAGCAGCTTTGTGCTCGCTGATTTTGGTTTCAATATTGGCAGTCATCGCTTGTAATGTTGAAGCGTTGGTCCAAGCATCGTAGAAGTTAGCAGAGAAAGTTGGGTAACCTGCTTTAACTGGTAAACGTTTGTCCATTGCAGTTGCAAAAGAGTTGATCAACAATTGAGCAAAAGAGTTTTGGCTGTATGAACCGATACATACTGCATCAACACCGTGGTGGGCGTCAATTAAACCAGTAAACATTGGCCAACCCCAGTCACCACAATAGTAACAGTTTGTACCAGTAAATTTATTGATAATTGATGTGTTTTTTTGTTCTACAACGATACCTTGAGCAGCTGCAGGTCCTTCAGTAGTCTTTTTGCAGGATACAAATACAACCGATGCAAATGCAAAAGCTGTAAATAAGATGGCTAATTTTTTCATTTTAAATTTTTTATTGAAGCAAATGTAGGAAATAATCTTTAAAAACAAAAAAGTCCCGAATTAAAATTCGGGACTTTTACAAAAATTTTACAATTAAATGTATAAGTTATTGAACATCAATTTCAATAGCATTCAAAACATTGGTTTGTCCCTGAGCGACAAATGCAACTACCTTTAAATTATCTATGATCACAGCACCACCACCTTCAACAGTAGTTCCGTGGTAATCGGCAGGCACAGTATATTTATATATTTTACTCACTTTGGTTCCAACAGACTTTGAACCTGCAATAACTTCACCCCACTGACCAGTGATAAAATCTCTAACAACATGGTTTTGCTCATAATTGTTTGCGTCTGGGGTTCCACCTGATTGTTTAGAGAATAGGCCGTCTTGCAACAAAA